>Ga0123354_10009692_pt1 | contig 14788 bp, 14 predicted proteins | sample TergutLab28metaG_2_FD_97872 | JGI IMG/M metagenome (GOLD analysis project Ga0123354, IMG submission 97872) | Labiotermes labralis P4 segment gut microbial communities from Petit-Saut dam, French Guiana - Lab288 P4 | ecosystem: Host-associated > Arthropoda: Insects > Digestive system > Gut ... | reverse complement strand
CTCTCTCTCTCTCTCTCTCTCTCTCTCTCTCTCTCTCTCTCTCTCTCTCTCTCTTAGACTCACCGATTTCTTAAATTTCGCAAAAAAAATTTACCCAAATTCTCATATTATCGCACCAATAAAACTTTATTTATCGAACATTCAAAAATATATCAATCAAAGTTTTGATAATCTCAAAAACAAAGGAGTAAAATATGAAATTATTTAAAAATGAAATGCAAAAAGAAAAAATTTATTTAATCGCTAGCGCAGCCTTGATTCTTATTGGATTAGGAATCTGTTTATGTGAAGATGGGGCTTGTGCAGTTAGCTACTTTACCTATTTAATTAACTTTTTCTTGGTTGTCTATCTTATAGCCTCTATTTTCTTAAACAATAAAAATGACAAGATTTACTCTTATTTTTCTTTTAGTTTTATAATAGCTATTTTTATAACATGTTATCTTTATACCTTTGTACTTATAAAAATAGATCCTGAAAATTTTAAGCCTCTTTTTTCATGTGAAGCGTCAATTGAGAGAAATATTCATAATATTATACTTCACTTGATTTCGTTAATTTTGCTCATTTGTAAATATTTTATTTTTGATAAAAAAGGATATTTTACATACAAACACTTTCTTTGGGGAATGGCTTTTCCTATTGGATATTGGCTATTTTTTATGATATTTGGCAGTAAAATCAATTGTCCTCAGTATCCCTTTATAAAACCAGATCTTTGTTTATTTGGAACCATACTAGAGCTTATAAAATTATTAATACCATTTACCATATTCGGATTCCTATTAATCGTTTTAGATAAAACTTTAGTTATTAAAAATAAAAAAGAATAGGGGGAAAAAGTATGAACAATGATGCAGAATATTGGTTTAACAAAGGAAAGGAATTATTCAATTCCAAAAAACTTGAAGAAGCAATAAGTTGCTATGAAAAAGCCACAAAACTAAATCCCGACTATGCAGATGCTTTTGTTTATTGGGGAAATGCGCTTTATGAATTAGCTGAAATCGAACAGGACGAAACATTATTTAGAAAAGCAGTTGAAAAATATGACAAAGCTATAAAACGCGCCCCAAATCATGCAGATTGTTATTATAATTTGGGAAATGCGCTTTTCAGAATAGGTGACATAACAAAGAATGAAACACTATATATAGAATCAATTGAAAAATTTGGTAAAGCCGCACAAATTAAACCGGAATATGCTTTTAATTTTATTTATCGGGGAGCTACTTTTGTCAAAATAGCTAAAATCATAAACAGCGAATCTTTATTCAAAGAATCAATAAACTGTTTTCAAAAATATGGAAAAGATATTTTACATATATTTATTTCTTTGGATGAAAACGACAAAAAATATTTCCTGCAGGAAGAAATACTACATCAAATGTTGGATATGGATACCGACGATGGACTATTTTTTAGAGAAATTACAAAAGGCATAAAAGAATTAAGCAAATATAAAGAGGTTTATATTCGCTCTATTAAAATAATAAGCAATCTGCATATAAATAATAAGTATAATGATAAATCAGTGGCACATTATACCACGAAAACAGTTTCGCAAAAACAGTTATTCGAATTTTCAAAATTCCGGTTAAATGCCATAAACTATTCCAACGACCCAACAGAAGGGAATATTTTACTCGACTACCTGTTTGGAAAAACAAAAACTCCTGTAAGACCAATATCAAATATAGGATATGGAGCTTTTGCAGGTTGCTTTATATTTAAGCACAACAGTTTAAATCAATTTCGGCTTTATGGCAAAGAAAACGGAGTGGAAGGAACAGGATTATCTCTTGTTTTCAGAAATGGTTTTTTTAGCAAAGAAGCGCAAATGCCTATAAAAGAATTAAAAACAGATGACAATAATTTAAATGAAAAAGAAGAATTAAATAAATATGCGCTTTTTCGATGCATATATATTGATCCTACTAGCCAGCGAGTAGAAACAGTTGGGCACAAAGAGGGTTATCTTTTTTATCAAGAGAAAAATGAAGAAGAAACAGAAGATGATATAAAAACAAGAGTAGAAAACTATAATGAATATATTATTGATATTATCAAAAATATAAACAAGGAAATGGAAACATTAAAAAGCCTGGTTCAAAATTTAGACCCGGAAGTTGTTGGACAATTGCTTATCAATTTACGTTATCTTACCAAAGACATTGCTTTCAAAGAAGAACAGGAATGCAGAATAATAAAAATAATTCGCCTCAATAATAACGATAAAATTAAAAATGATAATTACAGAATGTATGTAGAATACGAGCCTCAAGTTTCCAAACACATAGAAAAAATATATTTTGGTCCAAAAGCTAATGGCATGGAATTATTTCAAGATTTTTTAACACATAAAGACTTGAATATTCCTACTGTAAAATCAGATAACCCCTTGTCATAAAGCGATACACCTTAAATGGCTGAATAATGATTATAGTTATTCGTTATATAACAAAATAGATTTACAAAAGGAGATAAAAATGAAAAGGATATTGATGTGTACATTGATCTACATTTTAGCAGCTAGCGCTTTTTTCGCGCTGCCACTTGGGATTCTGACAAGTTGTAATGCAGACCCGGATGATCCGCCACCGCCAATTACAGTGACGAAAGATGTAGCGGTGAGTTTTCCGGCGTATACTTCCGGACAGACGTCTATAAGTTTTGCGCCTACATATACTCCTGACGGTGGTTGGGGAGATCATTTTTCGGCTTCTGATATTACGTATACAGTAACATGTACTGAATTAGCCAAAACTTATGATAGTACAACTGGATTTATCGCAAGCATAGGTGAAGGGTATGCTGACTTCAACATATATGCTTTTACGCAGACGTTTAAGCTAGATAGTACGGTAATTGGTAGTCAGATTATAAAAGTAACCGTAATGGGTGGTAATTTTATGGCGTTAAAAGATGCTAATGATAATACCATAACCGACATTCCTTCCGTACCTTTAACGCTTAGTAAAGAAGTACAGCAGTAGGAATTATTTCACGCGGTGGCTGAGGTTCTCGAAGGCAACGAATAGGGATGGAAAAAAGGGATGGAGCCTCCGGTGGGGTATGGAGTACCTAATTTTTTCGTCCCTTCATATTTCATAGTGTATCATCAATGATTTTGGGAAATCAGCTCAGCCTTCGGCTGTAATTTTTAGCCTATCCAGAAAATTGTGTAATTAGAGATTATTTTATAATGTTTACCATGCTCTGGGTAACGGAGTTGTCCATGTACCCCGTAGGCTTGTTCATAATTCTGCTGTAGAGTTGAATCTATCGTTTTGTAAATTTATTCGGGGCAATCCCAAAAAGTGTTTTCTCAATTTATATTGTTTTATTTAGAGATTATTTCTTAATGCTTACCATGCTCGGGGAACAAACCCTTCGGGTATTTCGAGCTTCATGGTGTCACCGCTCTGCTCTATTAGATAGAATCCGGACTTGTGGGCATAGTCGCGTGTTTTGCTTGTCATTATGGCACCGGCAATCGCGCCATGGTATTTTCTTTTATCGTTCTTGGAATCTGCAATACAGCGCAAAACTTCCATACGGGCAATATGGTCGTCAACATCCTGCGTATGCAGTTTTGATTTAACTTCTACAGCTATAAAAATGTCGCTGTTTTCCAGAATAATATCAACTTCTGCTAAAAACTTTTCGGTTTCGGGATCTACGAACTTGCGTCCATTTGGGGTAATCTCGCTAAAATTAAACCCGAGGTTATTGAATTTATCCATAATGCCGGGAACAACTAGATGTTCTGCAAGTTCTCCAAAGCGGTTTCCCAGTTTGCCTATCTGCTTGCTAACTTCCTTAACTATCCGGTCAGTTTCCTGAATTTTCCGATCAGTTTCTTTCATCTGCCTATCAGTTTCCTTCATTTGCTCTCTGTTTTCCATCAGAGCAGCCCAGACTTTTTCAAAAGTTAGAGGTTCGTTTTGTAGTTCCTGCATAATATGCTCCTTATTTAAAATACTCTACATTTGTATAGCTGTCAACAAAAGTGTCGAAGCTATAACTTTATAACCGGGTAAAAGGGATGGCTGCTTTAAAAATTAAGAAAATATTTATTTTTGTTTGAAATTATTTTGAGTTTATTGAAGAATAGCAAAAGCCACTGAATAGAGAACAAAATGTTTCGCAAATGCACTACTTAAAAGAATATCAATGCAATAAATATTCTAATTTTATTTCGGGAAATATTGTATGTATTTTTTTTATTATATTTAATGTTGGATTTGATTTTTTTTCTAATCTTTGATAACTATATATATTTTTCATTCCCAACAATTCCGCTGCCTGTTTTTGGGTCATTTTAGAATTCGATCTATAATACCGCAATAATACTGCTAATGCTATTTCAGGTTCTACTGCTATTTTTATTAGATTTTTTTTAGAGTCCAAATTTTCATTAGGAAGAGGGAATACTACTTTTGTATCATTCGGTTCTTCCAGATATAAATTCAATGCCTCTTTGCAGGAAGAATATAATTCTTCAAGAGTATCTGCTTGCGTAACGCAACCTTTAAGCTCACAACATTCCGCCCAATAACCATTATTTTCTTTATATACTTTAAAATGATATGTCATTGTTTTCCTATTTTAGTTTGATTAATTAAATCCCTAACTTGTTTGTCTATTATAATCATTTGATGCCTGAGAGTACAATCAAGCTTGAAAGCGCGTTAGAAAAGCAGGATCATCTCGGACAATTTCAAGTAGCCGACGGGAAGCTCCTTCTGGTTTATTTCTGCCGTTTTCCCATGCTTCTACTGTTTTTGGTGAAACTCCCATTGATCCGGCAAATATTACTTGGCTTAATCCGGTCTTTTCCCGTATGCGTTTGATCTCGTTGGTATTAAAGGTGTCTACTGGTTTTATGGTCAGTTTTGTTTTTCGGGCTTTGATTTTTCCTTGTTGATAATCCGCAGCTTCGGTCAAGCCTTGCATAATGCTTTTGTATACGCTCATTTTTTATTCCTTTTCACGAATCATATTATTATCATAAATAAGCCCTATTTAATAGGGTTTATCAAAAATTAAGTTGTTCGTGCTGGTTTGTTTGCTTCGTGGTCAATTCCTTAATATTTTGCTTTGCGGCCTCTGTGGGCTTTGCGCCTTAGCGTGATAAATTTCCAACATACGTTGCCAATTAACAACAGAATTGAATCAAATTTCCAAAACTAATGTTTACCAGGATATGGAAAATGAAAAAGATTATTTCAATGATCTTGCAAATAATGTTTTTGGAATAAAATACCTCTTTCCCTACCAACGCCTTGTAATATCAAATATATTATCCTCTGCATCTGTTGACGAAAATAGCGATTCGGTTTCCAGACAAATAGTAATATTGCCCACAGGATATGGAAAATCGCTATGCTATATGCTTCCTGCAGTTATTTTGGAAAAACCAACTATAGTTTTATCTCCTTTGTTAAGTCTTATAAAAGACCAATCACGAAGACTTGAAAACGCAGGAATTAGCTTTAGTGTTCTTGCAGGGTTTCTTGACAAAGAAGAAAAACAAAAATCAATAGATAATATAAAAACAGGAAAAAGTAAAATCCTTCTTACAAACCCAGAATCCCTTTCTCTTTTTTTGGACTCTTTCAAGCCCATGGAAAACGTTACTGCCAATGGCTCTTCCGCATCCGCGTCTTATATAAGCCACCTTGTAATCGATGAAGCGCACACCTTGCCCGAGTGGGGAGAAACATTCAGAAGCGCATTGTTAAAAATAAAAGAGATAATCGGCATAATAAAGCCGGATTGCGTTACTGCTTTTACAGCCACAGCAACTCCTTTAATACTTAAAAAAATTCAAAACCATATTTTTGGCGATGAGCAAATAAATCTAATAGTAGGTAATCCGGACAGGCCAAACTTATTTTATAGGGTAATACAAACACTATCTATAGACAGAGAAACATATTCCATTGCAAAAAAATCAAAAAAACCCCTTCTTGTTTTTTGCAGAAGCAGGACCGATACAGAAATGACAGCGCGCTTTTTACGAAGAGCTCTTGAAAGCAAAGATATATTTTTCTATCATGCTGGACTTGAAAAAGAGGAAAAAAATAATATAGAGAAATGGTTTTTCCCTTCAAAAACAGGAATACTTGTCGCTACCTGCGCTTATGGAATGGGAATAGACAAGCCGGATATAAGAACAGTTATCCACCGCAATACTCCTCAATCTGTAGAAGCATATCTCCAGGAAGCAGGAAGAGGAGGCAGGGATGGAGAAATTTCAGAAGCTATTCTTTTGTTCGATGCTGCGGAAAAAAGGGAAAAATCGAAATTCCATCAGGAAAAAAATGATTCTTCAAGAATGGCTCAAATGATTGATTATGCGGAAAATAATTTAACCTGTAGACGACACAAACTTCTTTCTTACTTTACAGATGAAATTCCTGTATGCAGTGGTTGCGATATATGCAACAAAAGTTTTATACAAGAGCCCGAAGGAGTTGCAGAAATTATAAGCCTTATAAAAAATAATAACAGAAAACTTCAAAAAAAAGAAATTGTTGATATTCTTGCAGGAGCAAGAGAAGATCACGATAATAGTATTTGGTACAGAATGTCAAAAAATTATGGAGCATTATCTATTTGGCAGAGGAGTTTTATAGAAGAAGCAGTTGATAAACTGGTAACAGAAGGAAAAATAAAAAAAGGAAAATATATCTGGAAAGATGTTTATTCTGTCAGCAAATATTAAATAAGGCTTAAGGCCTTATTTAATATTTGCATACAATCCATACCTATCAGAATAAACATATCTCGCCCATTTTAAAAAGGTATATTTATTCTGTCTAGAACCTATATTGTCAGCTATTACTCGTGATATAAATAACTATGCAGCTTACATTTTTGGGAACAGGAACTTCCCATGGAATTCCTGTAATAGGATGCGGATGCAAAGTTTGTACATCCAATAATGAAAAAAATAAAAGAACAAGATCATCTGTATGGATTGAAACTAAAAACTCATCATTTATAATCGATATAGCTACTGAATTCAGAATTCAGGCAATAAGGGAAAAAATAAAAAAAATTGATTTTGTCCTCTTAACCCATTCCCATGCAGACCATATCCATGGAATAGATGACCTTCGCTCTCTTACAAGAGTCGGCACTTTGCCTGTATATGGGAATTCGCATACAATAGCAGATGTTACAAACCGCTTCAGTTATATTTTTAAAAATACCGGCTATACCGGAGAAAAACCCAAACTTTCTTTTACCTCAATAAGTGAAAATAATGTTATAACTTTCGAAGGAAAGCTTCTGTCCGATATTGGCAGTGATTTTTCTAAAAAAAATATTATCCCGGTCCCTATTAAACATGGGGATCTTGATATTTTTGGATATAAAATCGGAAATCTTGCTTATATTACTGATTGCAGTTTTATTTCCGAAAAATCCATGCAGTTTCTGGAAGGAATTGAAATACTAATAATTGGAGCGCTTAGATATAGAAAATACTCATCCCATTTTACAATAGAAGAGGCATTAAAAATTATAGATATATGCAGGTGTAAAAAAGCATTTCTTACCCACTTTTGCCATGATATTAATCATAAAAAGCTAAAAAAAGAGCTTCCTGACCATGTAATGCCGGCATACGATGGGCTTAAAATAAGTCTGTAGCATTAACACCAAGACACAAGTGTAGTTGTTAGTATTTTTTATGGGATTTTAAGAGATTTTGATAATTAAACTTTGGTAATTTTGCCTTTTTTAAGACATGATGTACAGATTTTAACAGATTGTACCTTACCTTCTACAACTCCCCTAACCTTTTTTAAATTAGGTCTCCATACTCTTCTTGTCTTATTATTGGCATGACTCACTTTATTTCCTGTGAGAACACCTTTTCCGCATAAGTCGCATCTACGAGCCATTTTTTCCACCTTATAATTATGGCATAAAAGCCTATTATTGTTAAAAAACCAGGCAAAAAAGGTATAACACCCTTTTTTTACCAATTTTACCGGCAAGCAAGCCTGCCGTACCCATCGCTTTATCAGCTAATAAGCTTTAAAACCATAACAATTTTTTACATTTTTGTAAATATTTGTACAGATAATTTTATGGATATATATTGAATTTTGATATTTTATAGTATATTTTGTCTATTCTTTAATAAGTAAACTATGGATATTACATTTTCACAATTATTAACTTATATTTTCTGGATAAATGCTGTAATAGCGATTTTTATCATTATTCTGGATAACAGGTCTCCGCAAAGCTCAATAGCATGGATATTGCTTATACTCTTTTTCCCGATTATTGGACTTATTTCCTTTATATTGTTTGGAATCAACTGGAAAAAGACAAAACTTACAAAGCAGAGTCCGGACATTATATTTGCAAAAATTCTTGAGACAATATTGAGAAATCAGAAATATTTTCTAAGTGAAATAGCTACGTCTGTTTCCGGTGAAAATGAAAGCGGTAAATATAAATTAATGAGTTTGTTGTTAAATTCAAATAGTTCTATTTTAACACTCAATAATAATTGTAAAATTTTTAATGCAGGAGAAGATTTTTTTGAAGATCTGCTAAAAGAATTAAAAAACGCAAAAAGCTCAATACATATGGAATTTTTTATATGGACTTCGGATAGACTTGGGGAAGAAATAAAAAATATTTTAATCCAAAAAGTTAAAGAAGGTGTTGAGGTAAGGCTTATTTTTGATGGTGTAGGCTCTTTTGGAAGAATAGCTTACAAATACAGAAGCGAATTAAAGCATTCAGGGGTTAAATATAAATATTATCTTGATCTTGTAGCCCCTTTTTCAATAATAAAAGTAAATTACAGCAACCACAGAAAAATCGTAGTTATAGATGGAAAAATTGCCTATACAGGCGGAATGAATGTAGGTTCTGAATATATTACAGGCGGAAGAAGGTTTAAAACATGGAAAGATACCCAAATAAAATTGATGGGAGACAGTGTAAAGCTTATTCAAACAGTATTTCTTGTAGACTGGTATAACAGTAAAAACGAACTTCTTCTTGATGATAAATATTTTCCCAAAATTTCAGATACTATGCCGGAAATGCAAATACAGATCGCAACCAGCGGAGCAGATTCGGAATGGGATTCAATCCAGCAGCTCTATTTTGCAATGATAACTAATGCAAATAAAGAGATATATATTCAAACCCCATATTTTGTTCCTGATCAAAGTATAATGACTGCTCTTGAAACAGCAGCTTTAAGCGGTATAAGTGTTAATATTCTTATGACAGGAATTCCCGATAAACCAATACCTTTCTGGGCTGCGCATACCTATTTCAAACCTCTTTTAAAAGCAGGTGTAAATATTTTCCTGTATAAAAAAGGATTTATGCATTCAAAAATTGTAGTAGCTGACGGACACATGGTTTCAATAGGAAGTTGTAATTTTGATATCAGAAGTTTTCATATAAATTTTGAAATTAATACAATAATATATGATGCAAATCTTGCAAATGAAATGATTGATAATTTTTATAATGATCTTAGATTTTGCGAAACTGTATCTAAAGAATATCTTGATAACATTGGTATATTAAAAAGCTTTCGTAATTCTGCAATGAGAATATTCTCGCCAATTATGTAACGCATCGGGCATAATGGAATAAGCAAATTTCTTTTAATAAAAAAGCCGGACAACGCGCTGTATCCGGCTATAAATTTGTTACTCGAAATAAGTTTTAGTAATTAAAATCAGCAATTTCTCTTTCGCTCTGATGTATTTTTATTCCAATTGGTTCAAGCATTGCAAAAACATCTTTTGGATCAAAAGCTTCTTCCGGAGTTACACATCCGATACCTTGCGCTTTACCTTGAGCAATAAGAAGAGCTGCTACACCCATTGGTGTCCCGACATTTCTTATATAAGCAGTAAGCCCTTCCCACCCTTTTACAGAGCCATCAGATTTTGGGTGAGTATGATAAAGAACCTGTTCATATTTTTTCCCGCCTCTTTCTCCAAGCATCTGTATATAGAGACAATAGCCGTAAACTTCTGTTACTTTTCCTGCTTCTTTCTGCTGTAAATATGCGCCAATAACATCTATTATTTTCATCTCTTGATTATTATATGTAAAAGATTCATTTTTCATTATTCCCCATTCATAAAGAGCTTTAATGAGTCTCATATTTTTCTGCGGCCATGTTCCGCGAACTTCTATAAGTCTTGGGGGTTTTCCAATCTTTTTAAGATAATCTGTTGCAGTAATAACCTCTGAATGAGGAATTATATATTGAGGATTTGTTCCATAAGGCGCAGGAGTGGGTATAAGCCTTTCTCTTGCGAATGGGGGAACCTGCTTCATCTCGCCATCTTCATAAACTACCCTGTTCTTAAGATCCGGGTTATATTCATATTGGGTTGTTTCAAATATTGCCGGAGAATACGCAATTGGCCTGAACGCGCAATGGCTTATTCTTACAGTATCCACTTTATCAAATTTTTCAGCACCTGCTCTTACCATAGAGTCGGTAAGACCGGGAGTCATTCCATATCCCAAAGCATGTATTTTATTATTCTTTTTAAAAAGATCCTGATATTTATATTCTGCCCCAAATCCATTCAGATTAAGTCCACTGCATCCTGCTTCTGCAATAACTTTTGTTGATTGGTCATTCAATTTTATTGTTGTTCCATCAAGAACTACATCATATCCTTTCAATTTTTTTATAGCATCTGCTTCATCATTAACATCAATTTTTACAACATCAATTCTTGGATCGCCTATTTCTTTTTTAAGAGCCTCTGCGGCATCAGTGTTGTATTCTCCAATAGTAATTTTATCGAATAAATCTTTACTTGAGTATTGAACAGCAGTTCTTAAGGCCCATCCGCATATTCTTCCTGCGCCAGCCAAAGCAAATAATTTCTTAGCCATATTGTACAATCTCCTTTTTATAAAGTTATATAATCCTTTTCATAAGGTAATATTATTATTGCGATTTATTGGGTTTATGTCAATAATATTTCTTTATATTATTCATTACATTTTATTATAACAGATGGTATAAATATAAAATATGATTATATTTATATAAACAAGGTGCTAATCAAAATTCAAATTATTTAAAAAAACTCTTCATATATTCTTTTGACCAGTTATTTGTGATTTCGATGAATTCATTCATTATTTTTGTGAAATACTTTTCTTTATGATATGTCAAAAAATATTTTCTCTTAAGTTCAGGAGCATTTATTTCAACACGTACGAGATCCCCTCTTGCTATCTCTTTTTCCACTACCTTACTCGAGATTATTGTTACACCCATTCCATTCTGAACAAGGGTTTTAATTGAGTCGCTGTTTGAAACTTCACATACAACATCAAACCGCATATTATATTTTTCCTGAAACTCATTTAATACATTTCTTGTTCCGCTTTCTGTCTCCGGCATAATTATGGGAACATTATCCATCTCTTTAGGTTCAATTATTTTTTTTGAAGAATATGGGTGAGAGGGATTCACAACCATTATTATACTTTCTTCCAAAATTTCTTTTACAACAATTTTAGGATGTTCTATTTCTTTTGATAAAAAGCCAAAATCACATTCAAGCTTTGATACATTTTCAACAACATGATAGTCATTAAATGTATCCACCGACACAAAAATATCAGGCAATTTTTGATTAAAATCAATTATAATTTCAGGCAGATAATATGCCCCAAAAGTTTCTGCTGTCGCAATTCCAATTTTTCCACTTTTCTGGTGCTGAAAATCCCTGACTGTTTCTTCTACCTGGGTCTCAAGCTCAAATATTTTTTCTGCAAGAACATATAAAGCTTCGCCAGCATCTGTAAGTATTACCTTTTTCCCTATTTTATTAAAAAGTATAAGATCATAAGTTGATTGAAGTTCCTGTATCTGTCGGGTAACAGCAGGTTGCGTAATACATAATATATCTGCTGCCTTTGTATAGCTTCCAAATTTTGCTGTGTAAAAAAAAGTTTTTAAATGATATAAGTTCATAAAATGTAATTTACCTTATAATAAAAAATTATATAAACACAATACTATATAGTGGTTAAAATAAAAAAGCTGCTGTATTTGTATTACAGCAGCTTATTAAATCTTAAAAATTCAAATAATACAATGATTATTTAATAAGACCTTTTTCTCTCCAGAATTTTTCAGCGCCTGGATGATAAGGAATTGTGTTAGGTCCATATGGATTACCCCTAAGAGCATTAGAAACTGTTACGTCTTTTGCTGAGGGGAATACACTCTGAACTTCTTCAAGACCTGGTCCAAAGATAGCTGCAACATAAGCATAAATAAAATCTGCTGGAACATCTTTGTTTGCAAGAGCAAATCCACCAAGGAAGATTGTTTCAACTGGTTCGGTCTGTCCATTATACATACCACCTGGTAATGTATAGTAATCATACCATGGAAGTCTCTTAATAATTTCTTCTCTGTCTTTACCATCAATTGGGAGAATCCTAATTGGGTTCTGAGCAGAAAGTTCAATTATAGCGCCTGCAGGCTGAGCTGTTTCAAAAGCTACGCAGTCAAGAATTCTGTCTTTGAATGCCATTACTCTTTCATTGTGTGAAAGTGGTCTCCAGTTCATGTCTTCTTTCTTAACTCCATATATTTCGAAAACCTCAAGCCAGCTATATTCATCGCCAGATCCTGGGCTTCCGGGTGAAAAACCATATGATTTACCTGATACTTTTCTATCAAAGTCTCTCATTGTTTTTACCGGTCCATCTTTATGAACAACTGCTGTCAATGGAAGGTTATAAGCATTAAAAAGGAACATAAGATTATCATATTTTCCATCTTTCTCAAAAGGGCCTGTTCCAAAATATGCATAGTTAGCAACATTTGGTTCGCACATACCCATATTATACTGCCCTTGTCTCATAAGTCTAACATTTTCTGTTCCGCCGCCTGAAGACTGTACGGTAACAACAATGTTACCATGTTTCATTGCAACACCTGCCATTCTACTAACGAATGGGTACCATGACCCACCCAAGCTAGAGCTTCCCATTATAGCAGTGTATTTTTTACCACCTGTTTCGCCTGATCCAGTTGCAAATGCAAATGAAGTAAGCAAAACTGTAATCAGTAAAAAAAGGACTAATCTTTTCATACTTTTTCTCTCCTTAAGTTTGCTCTAAATTTATATTAGATTTTCATTAAATTATTGCTCTATTTCTTTTTTTTGTCAACCAAATTTTAACCAATCGTCAAATTTTAACCGATTTTTAACATTTATAATTAATTTGACCGGAAATAAATAAATTTATATTTTTTATCTATTTATTTTGAAAGAAGAGAAAATTTAGAAGTTTTTTAAAAAAAACAGGGGCAAATTCAATTTTTTTGCACAAAAACCCAATACATACCCCTGTTTTATATTAAAAATCCTTCTATATTATTTTAAAAGGCCCTTCTCTTTGTAGAATTTTTCAGCTCCTTTATGAAATGGAAGAGCGCCACCTTCATTACCGCCTATAGAATTCTCAAGGGTTATTTCTTTTGTAGCTGCCGCAACACCCTGAACTTCTTTAAGTCCTTTTCCATAAACAGCAGTAAGGTATTTGTATATAACATCTTCAGGAACATCTTTATTTGCAATAACAAAGCCACCAATATATATAGATTCAACATCCTGATCTACACCATTGTAAAAACCTGCTTTAATAACATAAGGGGCATACCATGGGTAATTTTTAATTATTTCATCCCTTTCTTTTCCTGCTATTTCAAGTATTCTTATAGGTGTTTGAGCAGATGCTTCAATAATACTTCCGGCTGGCTGTGCTGTTGTATAACCTATTCCTTCAAGAAGCCTGTCTTTAAAAGCCATTACTCTTTCATTGTGTGAAAGCGGTCTCCAGTTTATATTATTTTTATTTACGCCATAAGCGCTAAAAATTTCTATCCAGCAGTATTCATCGCCGGATCCCGGGCTTCCGGGTGAAAAACCATATTTTTTGCCGCCATTTGTATCTGAATTATAGTCCTGCATAGTCCGGATAGGTCCATTTTTCATAACAACAACACACGCTGCATTTGGATAAAGGTTTGTTACAAAAGTAATATTCTCATATCTGCCATCTTCCTTGAAAAAAGCCTCTCCCCTATATGCATAGTTTGCAATATTTGGTTCGCATAAACCCATATGATATTGATTTTGTCTCATTAATCTTACATTCTCTGTGCCGCCTCCTGAAGCCTGTACAGTTATTGTAAGCCCTTCATACCTCATCGCAACTCCAGCCATCATTGCGGCAGTAGGATACCATGTTCCACCCAAGCTAGAACTACCCATGATAACTGATTTTGATGCATTTTTTTCTCCGCTACCGGTAGCAAAAAGAAGACCAGCAAGCATAAAAAATACAATAAGTAGCAATAAAAATTTCTTCATAAAACCTCCATTTCGATTAAACCTAAATAATAAATTCATGGATAAAGGATTAAAATCCTTGGGCATTATCTTATTTGAAACAGAGTTTGTCAATAATAAAATCTTATAATAATAATCATATTTAATCATATTTAATCATACTTAATAGAATTATTATAAGCTTTTATAATATCAGAAGAATATTTCCTTATGTAACTTATGATTGTCATGATAAAAAGTTATTTTGTATATACAATTTATTGACCTGTTATTTTTAATAAACTATAATTCTATTTATTAAGGAGAAAATATGAGTGAAAAAACTGATAACCAACTGAAACTGGAAGGGGATATTAATATTTCTGAACAAAGAAAAAAAT
>Ga0123354_10009691_pt1 | contig 14789 bp, 14 predicted proteins | sample TergutLab28metaG_2_FD_97872 | JGI IMG/M metagenome (GOLD analysis project Ga0123354, IMG submission 97872) | Labiotermes labralis P4 segment gut microbial communities from Petit-Saut dam, French Guiana - Lab288 P4 | ecosystem: Host-associated > Arthropoda: Insects > Digestive system > Gut ... | reverse complement strand
TTTAAAAGAATTAGGAACAAAATGTTACAGGCAGACAGGCCACATGTGGCAACATAATACTGCGCAGTTGTTTCGCTAGATGGCTAAACAAGGCTACAGACAAACACTCACAATATGTAACACATTGGCTTTCGATGACTACAATGGTTACGTGAACACATATCAACGTTACGAAATGCTATTATTTTCACACCTATAACCTTGTTCGGCAACTAAACAAAGATTCCACTACCAGCTGCTCACGTTAACAGTTGATCCATTTCTCTCCGCACAACTACATATTCGGGAGAACAGGATTAATATCTCTGAATTTCTTAAACGAACGGAATAAACCAGTTAATGAAGTTGATCGAGATTTGAACGAAGACTCCGTTATCAATTGCTAGCGTAAAGACCTGATCCAGTTTTGGTGAACGTAACTTAATAATTGTAACGGCTTATAACTTTATTAATTTGAATTTATTTTCGTTTAGGATACACATAGCTTTGAATCAAGGTCTCCCGAACAATTAGTTGTACAAAACTCTGAAGAGATTTTAATAGATGTCCCATTTCGTGCGACGGGGCAAGGGATTCTGGAAAATGAACGACTCCATTCTTAGCGAGGAGGCAATTAAAAAGAGGTTGCGTCAGACGTGGACGGTTTGAAGGCAGCAGAGAAGGTTCTACTCCGATTGGCTGATGTGGTGGGTAGGTATACAAAAAAGCAGATTCTTCTTTTCTCTAATCAGGAAGGGTCCAAACGTCGGCGGGACTTCGTGAAGATGGAGAATTTCCCCACCAGGTGCATTTATGACGTTCTGAGGAACACCAACCGACACGGACAGAAGATGATAATGCTCAGCCCTTTGAAAGCTAAGATAACTAGCCTACACGGTGACAGATTGCAGCGAGTAATGCTAGACAATGACGAGCCAAACCGGTTAGAGGGAAAGAGACCAGCGCTCTTTCACATACTTCAGATGCGAAAACGACAGGAATCCAGAATGATCCGAAGTATACAGAACGAGTGTGGGAACACCCAGTAGACAATGAAAAGTATCATGCGAGCATTTACGAACTTCCTGCAAAGTAAATATGAACCATTAGCGGTGGATGAAGAGTGTGTTGGTTACGTGACCGAAGCAGAGCAGCGGGCATTACCGACGGCCAGGAGAGATCTGTTGGAACAGCCCATCTCACGGGAGGAAGTGCAAATCGCCGTGAGAAAAGGAGGAAGAATAAAGCGTCAGGGAATGATGGTATTGCGTTAGAGTTCCAAAGGCGAACTAGGCAACGATCGAAGACGACATTGCTGCTATGATGAACCAAATGTTCATGGAGAGAAAAGTGTCAGCGTAAGAGAAGCATGAGTGATCATGTGCCTGCCCAAGTCAATTGACCCGACTACACCGGCAGACTTTCAGCCCATTACCCTGTTGAATACGGATTACAAAATAATGGCCCTATCATATCCTACTGACTGCACCCCATGATGGATGAGCTATTACATACGAGGCAATTCTGCGGGGTGCCGAGGAGGACCATCTTTAAGGCGATAGCGACCTACGTGAGACTATTTCACAAGCAGAGGTGATGCGATTGCCACTGTGCGTCCTTTCCTTAGACTTTCAAGATGCCTTTCATAGAATCTCCCATCAGTAAATTTTCACCATAAGGCGAAGGCATGTATTTAGTGACTGGTTTATGGAACGAATCAAGAGCATGTATGAGGAAGTTGCATCGTCCAACCAAATTAACAGCCACGTATCTGAGCTGATCCCGAATCACAACTCAGCTAGACAGGGATGCCCAAGAGCATGCTGCTCTTTGCCTTATGCGTGGACCCGCTGCTCCGCATCTTAGACCAGAAACTAATGGGTATACGGATTGGAAAGCAAGCCCGAAAGACCGTGGTCATGGCACACGCTGACGATATCACCATCTTTGTATCGACGCCGACGGACATACCTGTCATACAATACGCGATACAATGCTACGAAGAAGTCACGGGAGCTCGCGGAAATGGAAGGTATTAGCGGTGGGAGGATGGTGTATCTCCACGGATACGCTGAACATAACATAACACGATGAAATAAGGATTCTAGACCTCACGTTACCGAGTACCATCGAGCACTGAATTAAAAAGAGCTGGGCGAACATAACAGGCAAGGTGAGAGCCCAGGCAAGGGACACTTACGAGCGGGACTAATAACTCTCACAACGGATTCGTTACGCGCAAACATACCTCCAATCGAAAATATGGCACACGGCCCAGGTGTTCCCGGCACCCACGACGTGTACCCGAAAATTGACGACTGCTATCGAGTGGTACATATGGATGGGGGCAACGTTCCGGTTACCAATATCGACTCTACTGAAGCCGAAGAGGCAAGGAGGATGGGACTTAATGGACATTGTGGCGAAGTTTCGATTTCTCCTAATCGGCCGACTGTGGTCATAAACATGAAGAAGAGATCCGCAACAGCGACATGGGTCCGGGAGTGGAAACTGGATGTACACAGGGCGAACCCCCTCACATAGACGGATACCGATGACAGAGTATTTATATCGATATGCGCTGGATATGGCCTACATAGCACCTGCTGTGAATGACGAAACGTTCCGGACATTCAAACTGTGCGTCTACAATACTCTAAATATAATGGCGGCAGCGACGAGAGGATCTCGAGAAATGAGGATTAAGCATCTACATCCAGACACACAATGGATGTAGGTGTGGAAAAACCTACATACGCCCTGGGTATCGGAGGAAATCGCATCCATGTGGCACATCGTGGACTAAAGAGCGCCTTCACACCATCAGGCTCGTGGAGTCGTATCGTTGCAGACACTCTGAAAGACGAGACACCCTCGTACATAGACTGACGGAATTCAACAAAGGAACGGCCATCTGGTTGTGGACAAGGGAACGAATTGTGCAGATGCTTCGAACTGTTACGCGCCGCATTCCCGCCGACTGGAGTCTACGACCTCATTTCCAATTCTGGCCGCCACAACAACATAAAGCATTACTGTGTTCACTAGCACATCTCCTAATGTACCGAATGCAGCAACAAATACATCTATCACTGCTCGACTATATTGACCTCTTACGCCGCGCGAGATGGAAGTAATACTGGAGGACTAAGCTGATGCAGCAGGTAGGGAACTATCTATCGATACTTTAGATAGCGCCCGCTCTCAAGGCGAGAACCCAAGGAAGGAGCAAGCCTTTATTAGGATGGGACTCGGTGCAGGGAAAGGAATCCCCCACACCGCTGGTATGAGGCTGTGGAAGTGTGCTAGATGATATGATGTGGGTAACGCATTGCCAAACACGAGGCACGAGTGATTTTTATGTTCCTACATATAATATTGAAAGTATAAAAAATGTTTCAAAAACTCCCGGTGGGTACGAGATTTTCCGTCCGTCCAGACCGGCCCTGGGGCCCACCCAGTGTCCTGTAAAATGGGTACCGGGTGTTCCTTGGGGGTAAAGTGCAGCCGGTTCGTGCTGCTGCCCACTCACCCCCTTCAAGTGCCGCGATCATAGAAGAGTAGAGCTATAGCTCTACCCACCTTCTGGGCCACACCGGGCATGTAACGGGATCACTTTACCTTTCTACCCAAAACTATTCGGATGCCTAACCCGTTGGCAGGTATTATTTCGAGAAATGAGCTTTCTGATTTTCCGTCCCAGGCCCTTCACATGAAAGGTTTAGTTATCTGAGCTGTACATTTTTCGGTGACAAGATTTCCCAGCAGTGTATGCACGTATCTGATCACAGGGATTTCAAGATCAATGGGAAGGACAGGTCTCCAATAAGGGTATTTGTGGCTACTCTTCCTATATAGTATGTCATTCTATCCCATGATATTTTTACTAGAATTTTCTAGTTTCTGCTCCACAATTTCGATTACTTCCTGGATTTGTCGCGAGCCTGGCTCTTTGAAAAATCTTTCAGACTTTTTTTCTGCCGATTTATCAACACCTAAGTTTACAGTGACTACCACCATACCCTTCACTTTAAGAGATTCTTAGTGTCACGCTCACACAAGCCCGCCGGATTTCCACTTATTGTGTCTGCCAGAAACTATCAGGTCCCCTGATGTGTTGCTATATGAAGATTATATTCCTGTATCTGCATAACCCATCTAATGATGCGGTTAGAAGTTATTGCACATTTCCCTAAGAAATAAAAGGCTGTATTTTTAGTGCGCAAGTAGAATTTGTGGCCGAAATTGAAGGTTCTAAACTTGTCTAACGCATGCATAATCGATGGCAAATCCTGGTTGGCAAATGAATATCGGCGTTCCGTCTGTGTAGCACTCGTGACTATGTAGATTCTATGTGTGTTTCGCTTTCTCTGTTTGTATCAACATAACCGCGATTATTCTGCCAATTGCGTCACTGTTAATTGTATACTGTAGGGCCTCGTGTGGTTGTACAATGTGGATGTTAGTAAATTTTCCCTGAGTTTTTAAAATGCTTTCTGTAACTCTAAAGACTAATTCCACTTGCTTCACTTCTTAAGTAACTGAAGTAGAGGCGCTACGTCGTCTGCGTAGTTCACTACAAATCTGTTACGATAATTAGCGGTGCCTAAAACCTGGCGAGGCTGTCTCTGATTTCTTGGGGCTGGGTGTTTCAAGATATCTACTATCCTTCGTGGATCATGTGATACTACCCATTGTCTGATCAGGTACCCTAAGAAAGACATTTTTATCTTACAGAAATTACATTTCCCCGCGTTCACAGAGAAACCTGCCCTAGCGAGTCCACTAAGCAGTGTCCAAGTGTTTGAGATGCAGCTCGAAGTTCGGGGAATGAACAATGCTTTCATCAATATATACTAGCGCTTAGTCATACGTATCGGACCCGAGTGCCAAATGAGCGCTTTTACAAAAGTCTGGAGAGATATTCTAAATCCATTTGGACATCTTGTAAATTGATATAACTGCGAGTAAAACAAAAAATGTGTCGTCTGAGTTTCCTTCTTTAGGCTTATCTGTAGGAATGCCTAAGAAGAATGAATCCTAGTAGTAACTTGGAAAAATGGATCTATTGCAAAAGCTCTTGAAAGGGTGGGACTCTTGCTCTTTCAGGCAAAATTTACCTGTTCACTTTCCTTTCGTCTACATATATGCGGGGGTCCTTTCCTTCACTTAGTAAAATTGTTAATTGGTTCAAGTAACCTGAAGTAGAAATTTCCAAAACAATGTCTGTCATCGTTCGCTTTATTTGTCCTCGGTCAACTGGCCACACTGAAGATTGTATTGGTTGTGTATGGCCGACGATGGGCTATGAAAATTGCACTTCGAATTCATGCTCAGATTAATTACACAGGCCTGGTTTGGTCGTAAAATGAGCCCTGTACTAGGATTACCTGACTCATCCAATTTCTTGCGAAAATCGTGAGAGCTAAGTGCCCAGACGTCCATAGATTCAGACTGCAGTTTTATTTCAGTCTCCTGTGTCAGCAGATTACCTATAATTTCACATGATTATGTCTGTTTATCTTCTTCTCCGGGGACAGCGGTGGCACAGTGGTTCAGGTGCTCTGCTACAAATCGGAAGGTCGCTGGTTCGATCCCGGCTGGTGCCAATGGATTTTTCATTGATCTAAATTTCTTCCGATCGCACTAAGACCCTGGGATCGACTCAGCCTCTAACAGAAATGAGTACTAGGAGCAATTCCTCGGGGTAAATACGGCCGATGCGTAAGGCTGACAACCTAACAGCATCCTGTACCGTTGTCACGAAACCTGGGAACCTTAATTTCCAGGAAACCTCTGGTGTACTTCGAGCCTGTACCGGGACTGCTTTACCTTTACCTTCTTCTCCAGAACCAACTTCATTATTACATAACAACTCACAGTAAAGTCAAAATGGTTATCATCACTCGTAGAACTTTTGTCTGGAACTGGTTCTTCACACTGACTTACGTCATCAGCTACAAATGTTGCGTAATTTCCGGCGTAGTAGCCTACTCGATCCACTTTGAACCCCATCACAGATATTCAGTAATTCCTTCTGACTTTGATGCAGCATAGGCATTGATGCTTGTGTGGTCTGAGCACCCGCTATTAATCCTTTCGGTCAGGTTGTCTTTGTGATTCCAAAAGTTCAGTTGAAATTCCGGGGTGGATATAAGGCCAACTCTCACTTTTTTCTTCGACAACGAATCATAGCAGAACTCATGTTCACAATTATAATCATCCATTCGTGTTTGAAACTTGCTTCAGTTAAGTTTATCACGATGTTATTTTCCTTCAGGAAATTTGTTCTCAAGATGGCAGCAGGCTCTAGTTTAGGAGCTACAATAAACACCTGCTCATAGCTGAATCCATGTATTTAGAAATCAATCAAGGCGTGTCTCTTTTTTCTTCTTGTTCATTTTCCAAAAGCGGTTATCAAAGCTCCTTTGACTACTGGTTGTTGAGGTGCTCTTAAGCCCTTCGCTAACAGATCCTTTCGTAACCGGACATTTATGAATGTACATTGCTGTCACCGGAATCGTTATTCGTTCTTTTCGGACTGTACGAGTGAGAAGTTGGATACAGCTGGCTGCGCTACCGCTTTTGAAGTGAAGATGCCTACAAATCTCGGCCTGTCCAGTTTTGGTTGTAATGCTTATTTTGATCACAGATCGAATTTCCTCTGTAGCGTGTATATCCGCTGTGGTTTTGTTCAGCGAACGAGCTGTGCTCTAGCATAGATATTGGTGGTTCGCGGTTCGAACTGTTTCTTCTCTCACCACCCTCCTTTATATGAGCAGCCTAATGTTTCTTGTGTTGTTTTTAAATTTGCGGACAAAATTACGCCCTGTATTTAATTAGTGTAGTGGCCACCGATAGGGTCAATGATCTCCAAATCAGACATTTTCCATGTCAAATTTGCCGCCATCGTTGCGTACCGTAAAAAATGCGCACACAGACTCTCGTCCACTCTCTAATAGAATTAGTCTTGGAAAATATCGAACAGCGTACTTGTGATTGAATTTGAGGTCTACATGAAAATTCTGTGACAGCCTGCTTGAAGTGATCATAGTTTCTCAGTTCTTTATAAATTGTGAGAACTCATTGCTGTGTGTACTCACCAGTAATAGATTTCACTGCAATTTGTAATTTCATTTCCGCAGGTACATCTTTTAGTTGAAAATAACTATGTAACTCTTCCAAAAAGTCAACAACGTTTTACCTTTTAAAATCATTGAATTTTGAAATTTGAAGTTGAAGTTTGAAAATCTAACAAATGAATCGTGTAAATTCCAGTCCTACAAGAAGCATTGGAGTCAGGTCAAAACACATAAACACACAAGTCATTGGCAGACACAGCTGCTTTGTATTCTGGTAACCACGAATTAATTTTTCACGTAGAATTTCAGCCATTCTGAAATCATTCGGTCAATGTCTGATATCATATATTATTGTCAGTATCATTTGCTTCCTGACACCTCCAATTCATTACTGGCTACAGAAGGCACCGTGCGTTGATTAAATTTTGTGCAAAAATTTTCCAGAAAACCACATGGTGTGTGAAGTGCCTGCAACAATGAAGGTATAAAAAACAGAATGCAGCTTATCTGAAGCTGACTCACATTTCTACCCAAACAATTATCTATGCAATTTACTTAATATTTGTATCACTAACCGAGAAAAACTAACAAGGAAGTTTAGGATATTTACCGAAAATCTAAGCTGCAAATTTAAGCAGAATTGGTCTCACCTAGTATGAAATTGTATTTCTGTATGTACTTGGAAATTTGGAATAATGAAAGGAAAAGAATGACTTAAAAAAGACGTTCAGGTTACTGGTTGCTTTAGCGAATAGGAAACGTGGGAGAACAGCCGATGAATGTTGACTTTGCGACCACTGTGTTTACTGTGAGAAGGGAAAGAAAGTTCAAACAGAATTTACATATTATATTTAATCATGAATTAGAGGAATTAAAAACCAGCATTTTGCTGACTATCTGATCATATTTATAAAGTCAGAAAATTACTGAATATTTTGTGTCGTTTAATCGAGAGTTGTGTCAACTGCGGCAAATAATTTCTTGGTGGACCGTGAGGATTTAATTGGTGCAACACACTATCTATCGCTTTAGATGAGGTTTCACGTAACCCGATTTCATTATAAAGGGGTTAGAATATTTTTCATTGTACCAACACAGCGGTATTTACACTGCAAAGACAAAAGGTGAAATTGCTGGTTCTGGATGACAAGAGGTAAGGATTACATAATTTTGACGTCAACTCTGCCTATTAAGAAACAGATGTGGCTTACGTTTCCTTTGTATGTTTTGTTCATATGATACATACCGCCATTCAATTGGAGTCCCCAACATATTTGTTTTATAAAATTCAAATTCCATGATAAACACGAACCACGGTCCATACAAACTATCAGAAAGTAAACAACACGCTCAAAACAACAGACTGCTGTCACACTTGTGTCAAGGTGATATTTATTAGAACATACATCCATAGAATTCTGACAGAGGTACCAATGAGAAATCGCGGAATTCAGCCACATTTCTTAGCTCTAAGGAAAGAACTCTAAATCCTAAGTTATCATAAATTAGAGAATAAACCGATGCAGATCTACACCTCATACCGTGCGGCCAGCAAGTTCGAAGTAGCAAAATAGCTTTCGTCACTGCGTCTGTGCTGACACACTGACGTAATCTAGTGTAGAGATGTCTAAATAACCATAAATTAACGTAAACTCAAAGAAATAATTTGGTTTAACTCGGCAGAAATTACCCACTTATGATTTTTAACATAAACTGGTCACAGCTAAATTTTCCATCGTTTCCTGAAATTCAATTTGGTCTACTTTCTTGAGGCATTTGAAAGAGGAAAGTAATGAAGCTGCGGAGATTTGCTGCAAAAAACATAGAAGTTTGCAGTTTGTAGTAAGGTAGAAGTCGTGAGTGTTGAGTGAAGTGGTGGTTATGCTTGTTATGTTACACGGTGGAGATAATGCAAGTGGTATATCGGGAAGGCATATAAGGTTATAATGTCGGGGTGTTGGAAAAATTAATAAAATGAAATAGTATTAGTTTTAAATAGTATAGAGCCTATTAAGGAAAACATAAAAATTGAATGTTTATATTCTGGATAATAAAATTCTGAGGCTTAGCACGCCACAATGCAGATTAATTTGATATTAAATTCAAAATATAAAACACTTCTTAATGAAACTAACATTTAAAAAGTAATCTTCACAGTACGCCATAAGGCATTAGTCTCTCTAATGTCTGGCGCTGTAAAGTGTCCCGCATTATCTCATCAAATGTACCAGTTGCAGAAAAATTTACTGATTATGAGATATGAGTTTAGAACAGAACTGTTGAATTGCCTATAAATGTTCTTATTTGAAAAATAATTGAGTCTTATGTTATTTTGAATGCAAATAGGCTGAAATACCAAGTACTCCTATTTTTGTCATAATTAAGTAATTACATAATTTTCTCGATAGATCGTCGAAACCGAATTCAGACAAGTCTAATAAAAACGCATCTAGTAACAAAAGAGTTGTCACATGCTGACATGCTGACGGACAAAAGAACAGACAGATATAACTTTGCTAATAATCCTTTACCCAATTCATTCTTAGATTTTAACGGAATATTAATTTTCTAGAGACATTTTCGAAAATTCACCTAATATTTCTCTATGAGATATTAAGTGCGGAGAGACAGACAGACAGACAGACAGAGGGACGGACATTATGAATCAAATTTCACAATTCAGTACGCCATTACAAGTGCGCTGCACATCCACAGAAGTTCTGCGAAATTTCTGACATTCTTACAGACGACGGAGCCGATATCACATTACTGTCTGTCAGGTAAACACAGTTACACACGCGGTCATTTAGCTGACACAAATAATTTGGTTTCGTGAAAAAAAGAATGCAAATTCCACGATGAAAATCAATAATTTTAAATTTCTTTTAGGTATAATCTGGTAACAATTTTTATTACGACCAAGAATGTCTGTTCACTTGCTTCATACTTTCTGTCCAGCCAGAAGTTCGATCATGAAATGTGGCACAACAAGAAGCGAAAAAATTTGTACAGGTTTTAAAAACAACGTCCAGAATTCTGTGTTTATTTTACGAATAAAAACCTTCAGTAAACGGCGGATGTACCATAACTGAGCGTTACTGTCTTCACTATGCAAAGGGAAGGAAGAGGCACAGAAAGTTATGTATCATAACTGAGCGTTACTGTCTTCACTATGCAAAGGGAAGGAAGAGGCACAGAAAGTTATGTACCATAACTGCGCGTTACTGTCTTCACTATGCAAAGGGAAGGAAGAGGCACAGAAAGTTTACACATTTCTTCTTCCATGAACTACAGGAGTTAAAACCAACATGTTGCTTATTTTCTTTGTGAGTCTAATCGCCACGTTAAATTTGGTTTGCTATGGCTGCAACCTTGGAACTAAGGTTTTGGGCAATTTTAATTGGACTGAGTTATGTGTTAGGGTATTGACAGGATTCGTGTATTGAGAGGATTCCTGAAATATACAGCTGTTAAAACTGCTGCTTGGTTCATATTTCATTTTAGATTCCATTAACGAACTGTCAATAGAGCATATCAGATTGAGTACGTTCGTGTAACTGAACGTTTTATGGATAATTATTGAATATTGATTAGAAAAGATCCTCGCGTTTTATTTTTAAAAGTAAATGTGAGTAGTTTCATGCAAGGTCTGTGAAAAGACGCTATAATACAAAATCAAATATTAGGGCCTTTCGCAACATTAAATTGTTGGAGTATTTGCTGCGTCGTGTCTGTCTTTCTGATTGCAACAACTCGGATTCCACTCGACGATCTGCCATGAAAGTTAATATGAAATATCTCTCACAAATCTGTGGGGAAAAAAAATTCTCTTGAATTCTGGCAAGCATGTCGGATGTTCTATAAAAGGCATACTTGCAATTATTATCATAAATCGTCACTTCTTCTTTAAGTAAGCAAAATTTCAAGCAAAATTAATAAAAAAATTCAAGAAGCACATTCTGTGTTCAATTTTCGAAAATATTGCCGTGTTTGAAATAGTGTAAAAGATATGGCAGTGGGAATTTAATACAGCGCATGTGCTTTGTTTGTTGCGTAACAAATTCTGCAAAAAAATATTTACAATTTTTTACAATTACTGCTTTTCGACACAACAACGGTCAGATGACCGCACTGAAATGTTAAGTTATAAGTATATTGATTAAATTCTTGTAGTCATAATGGATCTTGAACCAACACTCCATTACCAGCTGCACAGTCTCACGGCTGATCCAATTCCTTCTGCTCAACTAGATCTTCAGGAGACCAGGATTCAAACCTCTGTACATCCTAATCGAAAATAAATAAAATCAAATAAAGTTAAAAGCGTTACAATTAATAAATTCCAGTCACCAGAAGTATGTTACTATGTTACTATGTTACTATGTTCGTGTTCTTACAGTTTGCAAGTCTCCGCCCTTGGTACTACAAGCTGCACTACCCCAATGATTTTGAGGACAATCTTGACTGCGGCACAGTCGTATATTATCCTCCTAATGGAACCACGAGCAATGTTTCCTGCGAAGCGTATGTTATCAGGTGGGTATCAATATCAACTGTTTATTCATTGCTTTTTGGTGGTAAATCGAAATAACCTGAAGGATGTAGTTTCTGTTTCCAGAGTCGTATTGGCGATAAAAAACGTTGCGTTTTATTGTGATATTACAGTGATTTATTTTAATAATCTTTCCAGTTTTCCCCCGTTAATACATTTCATCCTACGTTACCTTGATAAGCAGAAGACAAGACTATTCAGTCTCCAAATTTACTGAATTTGGCATCGAAATATTGAGAAGGTAAATAGATTGAAATTAAACTCCATTATGAAATAAGTCCCCTGTCTAACATAAATCCCAAAATTGGAAACCAAACTGCTGTAATAATTCTTTCTACAGACGGCTGTACAAACTGTCCAAAGGTGGCCCAATATGGAGATCCATTGAAGGGACGTCCACCAGAAAGCTTAAAACCCAACTGCAGAAAAATATATCTCAATATATTTCAATAGAAAATTTGGGTTATTGTAGCTGTTTGTTGAAATCCGTTGTGGAATATCCGAGTATAAAATTTAACAGGGATTGGGGCAATTCTAAGATCTTAACAACAGAAAGCATTATCTCAAGCTATTTCTGATTCTACATTTAAATTCTAGGAGAATGTCTGTTACCCGTAAAAATTTATAGATATAAATACTTATCTGACACTGTACTGCTGTGAAAAGTGTTCATGTTTCAAGTAAGCCACGCATAAAACGTTAATGCTTGTTACGGCGTCTCAAGTTACTCACTGGGGGTTTCATATATTGACACATAACTGTGTGGACGCTATCACATGAATTGATAATATTTTATATCTTTTATTCGTGATATCGCCGTCTTTAAACTTTTAGAAATAAGGATGAAAACTTGTCTTTACAAATGTCGACATTTATCCCTCTGTATCTGCATATAATACTCGTATTTCAGCAATGGTCGAAATTAATGTGAACACAGAAACTTCGTTAAATTCTTTGAAACATTGAAACATTATTAAATACAGAAAAATGGTGGACCCTCTACACGTAGATATTTATATCGCAATATTGGGAAGGATATAAACATATATATTTACGTTCATTGTAACCAATATGTTAATACTCAAGTTCTTAGATCCATCAAACAAAAGGGATTAAATCTTGAAGGCAACTGGATTATCTACATTTAAACGTATTACAAGTTGTGTCTAATTCTCAACTTCTTGTGTTCTACAGCCAAAATATGTACATGACACTCTATGGCTATGTCAGAAACTGGAACATTACTGGATATTTCGAAGCTTACAGTTTCCCACGTAAGTAGTGTAAATTATTTGACAAACAGTGTCATTGGTCACCTGAACTGTGTAAAGGTTAACTGTCACAGTTCATTTTATAAAAATGCCACATTTACTGTGGATAATGAGACATATTGTTAACTTCACTGCTGCATGAAACCAGATGGAAAAACTTTCCTATTACTAATTATATTTCATATAATTTTTATTTTGTATAAGTTTAACACAACTCTGATATTAATGAGGAAACCGACTGGTCGAATTCAGAATGGAGCTGATTTTTGTGACGGAGTGGAGACTTTGCTAAGCTCCACAACGCTCATTACTCTGTATTATGTGTTTGAACAAAATATTGACTGTGATATTGACGGTGTGTAATACAGGCGGGTGAGTGGCTGAATGAGCTCCAAATGAGTATGCGAGTAACCAAACTGTGTGGGCTCATTTATAATAAAAATAATAATATAACAATTAATATTATAATTATTATTTACAGCAATTGTGTTGATACCTGGTGGAAGTGGTTAATTTACATGTACACAAAACATGAAATTGGTCACGACTAAATTTAATTTGGGAGGGCTACATGAGAAGCATGTAGTGGCAACTTGGAATCTTGGGAACCATCTCAGCATTTGCTTTTAGACACAGGGAAACCAAGAGAAACCCGTGTTGAGTTGCCCGGTTGCAGGATATTCCGAATACTGACTTCTAGCCAGCAGTCTGGCATCTAAAGTAAAAAAAAAACAGCAATGCACACACAGTACAACAAATACACATAAAATAACAACACACTTAAGACAACTACAACAATACACACGGCCAACCAACAAGAATTACACATAAGACAACTTAAAAATAGCAACAAAACCCACGAGACAAATTAGAATTCAACATGTACAGAAGGTAAAACATGTACAACAGAGAAGAAAACTGCAGGGATAAAATGGCCTAAGAAATTTGACTATTTTGTGGAGGTGAATAATATAGCACAGGAAATTAATCAATCTGTGTTCTTACTCTTTATTTATTCTTTGTTAATTCCAACGCATTCGAGACGACACATTTTTCTGCATTTTTATTAATATTTTAGTGCGTGCTTCTCTACCCCCTGGTTAAGCACATCACAATCATTAATAGTTAAATGGTTGCTCCTACTCCTATTTTTGGGTTTTTCAGGTTCAAACCGCGACTAACAGACATACAAAATTCTATCAGTTGCCCCAATTCATCAACAGCACCCGACCATTTTTTCTCAAATATATACGTATTAGAAAATTAAGCAATATCATCGTATAGTAATAATGTTCCCATTATGATACTGATGAATTTTAAGGATGTCGGTAAATAATATAAATCGATTCCTGCTTCACACAAAGTAAATCAATGTTCTAAATTCAAATAATCTCCTCTACAAAAAGACATTCACTTAAGTCACTTTTGCAGAAATCTTGAATGGGCAGTACAACATCATAGCAGTTGACAAAGACCGTTACCACATTCTCAAACACTGCTCATTGCTGTTTAAGGAAAGTAAGTGCGTGCATGTGAATTTTTTTTATATGGGATAAACTGAACTGTATTGTGGGCTTCGCAAATTTCTGAAAAGGGAGTATTAGGTTCGTCGTGGCCGTCCTTTCTTCAGTCTGCCCACATCGAATAAATCGACTCGCACTGGACGGATTATCAAAGAAAAACGTTATTTGAGGACTTAAATAAAGAGTGAAAGAAAATTTTTCCTTTTATAAATCTGAGAAGATTAACGGATATTTTGCATGAAGACAAATATTCATTTATGAGATAAATTGCAAACATACAACAAAATAAACGGAGCTATACGGAGACATTTTGGAAAACAAATGAACAAAGAAACAAAGTTAAGAATTCACAACATTACAGCTAAAGCAGCATTGAAATTTG
>Ga0123354_10009690_pt1 | contig 14789 bp, 7 predicted proteins | sample TergutLab28metaG_2_FD_97872 | JGI IMG/M metagenome (GOLD analysis project Ga0123354, IMG submission 97872) | Labiotermes labralis P4 segment gut microbial communities from Petit-Saut dam, French Guiana - Lab288 P4 | ecosystem: Host-associated > Arthropoda: Insects > Digestive system > Gut ... | reverse complement strand
GACCCGTTGCGCTGACCACGTGACACCCCTATATCCGCAAAAGTTGGCACTAACTTCGCCGACCGGCGGCGGCCGCTCTGTCGGTATAGTTCGCGTGCGGACTAAGGCCACGGAGTTTAGTTTCGTTTAACAAAGATGCGTTTTGTTGGTTTATGTTGTACGAAGAGTGTAGCTTATGAATTTATAATGTGGCGTGACTACAAGTAACATTTCTGAATCGGTGAAATTTTAACATCGTGTTCAAATACGTAAATCAAATTTTTGTTTAAATTAAGACATGGACAGGCTTTATTGAGAGGTTTGTTTTCTGAATACTGGTAGAATATAATACACACACACACACACACACACACACACATATATATATAGGATTAAAAATTGTCATTGTGTGCGGGAATAGGAGAGAAAATTAATTGCATATCATTGAGCTATCCGTTTGTCATTTGAAAGCTTATGGGTTGCATGGAGGTAACATAATGTCACGACTTTCATTTGTTTCTTGGCGAACTGTCCGTATGTACAATCAGCGTGAAAACTGTGTTTCTTTATTATTTTCCGAAGCACACCGCATGAAGATGACTACCGGGTAAGACGCTGACAAGAAGAAGGGGCATGAGAGACATTAATGATAATAATTCAGCTTTCAGTAATTAGTGCGTTGAGAAAATTTGGAACTAACTTAAAGTTAATATAATTTGAAACTTATGGGAAGTTGAAAATTGAAGTGCTGTTTTGCAGGATTGTAATACATATAATTTAATTTCATATTCTTTCTCTCTTCGACATTCATGCACAGAAAACAGTATTCCAGGCTTATGTGTTATCATTTGTTCTATTAGTAATAAAAAAAAAAGAACTTAAAATGCAGTCCCACGTTTATTAAGTAGTGACCGGAATTGCTGAGTAAAGTCATAAAGCCATTCCTGTTACAGGGTGGGTAATTTCAGTATGTTGAAGGGTACATTCGGAGACAATATTAAACACTGCAGAGTTTGTTTTGAAGTTAGGAGACAACTGAGTGTTAGGAATTATTATTATTATTATTATTATTATGCACTAGTAATTATATTAGAGGCACGCGGTTGTGCAGTTGGTTGAGGCACTGCGCTACAAGTCGGAATGTTGCGGGTTTGATTCTCGATGGTGTCATCGGAATTTTTCAGTGACATAATCCTTCCGGCCGTACTATGGCCCTGGGGTCGAGCCAGCCTCTAACAGAAATAAGTTCCTGTGGGTAAAGGCGGTCGGTGCGTAGGGCTGACAACCGTACCACCTTCATGAGCCGATTTTCTTGAAATCTTGGAGCCTTAACCTTCTGGAACGCTCAGGGCCTGTCCAGGCCTCTAGTGGGATTGCGTTTTAATAGTAATTATATTATATAAGCATTGTTATGTTTAATAACATGAATGTAGGACAGTGTGCATTCTTCAACGGAAGACAGTAAATTGCAAGAGAGCGCTAGGAATTATTTGTGTTTTAGTAGGGTGAAGGAAGTGATGAATACCATCTACTACGTTTATGCAAAGAAAACTGGGTATTTTTCACCAATCAGCCAGTATAAATTTCAAGAGGGCACAACGACTGGACGTGTTGCTGGGATAAGTTGCAGGAAAGCAGAAGAAAAATTTTTATGGGGAAAAGTCATTGAAGAAGGAGTTCGTAGGTTCACGTTAATCTTAGAGAAACGAACTGGGTTGGGAGGGATGTGAAAGGAACTGGCTGAGAATCATATAAAAAAGGCAGGGTTTGATATTACCAGTGTTGAAATTTCGACTCCTGCTGCCCAACTTAACACAGACAACACCACACTAGTATGGTACTCGGGGACAGAAAATTAGGTAACTACCCATGGATCTGCCAGCGGAAACCACAGAAAATCCTGAGTTATAAAACATCAAAATATAGAGTATTTCGGTTTATTTTCTTTTTCAAACATAAGAATTTTTACAATATTTTTACAGAAACTTTTTTATCCTATGTTTCATCTTGTCCAGAAAAGTAGCTTAGATTTTATTTATCGACGTGTTTTGTTCTAACTATTGTGCCCCTTTATTAAAATGAGGGGCCGGTGGGTAATATATGAAGAAGTAAATTAACAATACGAAAACAATAAGTTAAATAATTAGATATTGTAATAAAATGTTGCTATCCTATGTGCAGCACTAATGGTATATTCTTTCTTTGTTGTACTAGTCTTTACCACATGTGGTTTCAGTGTCATATTCACTGGACATTTCCATCCCGTGGGCAGCAACATGTGGACTAGTTCAGAAAAATAACTCTGGCTGCCAGTTGTATTAACGCATTTTCGGGTCACTTTATGATGCTGCTGACACAGATAACTGCTCTCCATCTGAACGGTCGAGACTGATTAATTGCTGCATTGCCACGGCAGATGGCGGGCACTTCATTATATCAATTTCATTTCCTCTCTTCGCCATTGCTAGGGACTTCTCGGCGCCTGCCACCACTGGCTATCATCGGTAATATACTTGAACAGTTGGACGCTGGTGGTTCAGGAATGACAATGTTACCAACTGAACACCTCTTTCTCTCGTACAGAGACACGCCTACTGATTCACTTATGGCGAATAAAAGTGGAGTTGTGTAGAAAAAGGAAAATGAGAGCGATAGAGAGAGAGAGAGATATATATAAACAACGTAGCCACATGAGACGGAAATTCATTTAATTAAACAATTTGCGGTTTTATGTACCAATGAAAAAAATGTTAAATTTTATTTTCGGTTTAAGTAAATATGTGTTAATATTCGTTCTGTTGCCCAAGGCCTAAACTACTTTCATATGAAGCAAAACACAGTAAAATGATGATAATTTTTAAGTACCTGAATTCAAAATACTCGTAATTGTGTATGTTCAGTACCTGAATGTGTGTTTGTGATGGTATTGAGTGCCGTCAAATAACGTGTTGCAGCCGCTATGTGTGCAGCACAGTGAATGTTACGGTAAATATAAGAGTCGCTGTCGTCATCACTGAAGCTATAGCTCGCTAGAATCTTTACGCTTTGAAGATGAAGATTAAAGCGAATTAAATTTAAAAATTCAATTTGTACAAGATAATAAATATATAAATTATTTTTCGCTCGTTAAATAACCTGTCTCATAATGCTGTATCGGGTACTAAGCGATTTATTTTAGATTTATATAAAACACAGAATTATACTCTGAGAGGGGAATGTAGTGCATATTAATGTTAAATATGACTGTACGTAAAATAATCACTGGACGGTAAAGAGTTAATTTCTGTTAATTTTTTTTGCCAAATTTTTCTGTTCATGTCATGGCTCCGGAAATCGAATTTGTTTCCTCAACAATTTTAATGCATTATCTGCACATACAGGTCAATTTTATTTTCAACTCATTGTACTCTTTCATATATTAAGGGTTTTTTTTACATGTTTTAGCCCTAACGTTTGGTCACCTTCACGTAGTACATGTTACATGAAAGTCATACAGATTTAATACACAGCATTTTCAATGGTAAATCGTATAATATAAATTGACGAGGAAAACGTATATATGTATAAAAGTAGGCGGTATTATAGGAAATACGTACAGGAGCATTGTTTACATTATACACAGTTTTTACGTAGGTTATTCGGAAAGTAAGTACCGTCTGCGCATATCTCTCGCGCATCCTCGAGACTGTCACTTTGCGCATATGCAGTGACTTCCTCTATCAATTAAGAAGCCACAGACGCCATTTCGTGAAATTCGTGTATGTTTATGTTTGTTCCTGTGCGTTAAACATGTTTAAGACAAATGAATGGGCCGCCGACTGTGAAATACGGTCTGTAATTCGTTTTTTAAAAGCTAGGAATGTGCTACCAAGTGAGATTCATCACCAGATCTGTCAAGTGTATGGTGACAATGCAATGAGTGATGGCATGGTTAGGAAATGGGTTCGGATGTTCAATGAAGGACGACAGAACGCGCACGATGAAGCGCGAAGTGGGCGTCCATCTTTGGTGAATGATGATTTGGTGAGCAAGGTCAACGAAAGAGTGCGTGACGACAGACGTTTCACAATTTCTGATCCGTCCCTGCACTTTCCTCAGATTTCAAGGACTCTACTCTATGACATTGTCAACAGTCATTTGCGTCGCAAACGGTCGCATTTTATGAGGAGGGTATACAAAAACTTGTACCCCGCTAAGATAAGTGCCTCAATAATGGCGGCGAATATGTGGAAAAATAGTTTGGGAATGTAGAATCTCATAACAATAACATTTTATACTAAACGTTACTCGATTATTTTTTTACAGCAAAACGGTGCTTACTTTCTGAATAAGCCTCGTACTATTTACCAACAATTATGTTATATGTTAACTCTATATGATTTTTGTGTAACATGTACTCTCTGAAGATGGCCAAATTTTATGGTCGAAACCGTGTAGCAGTAACCTTTATATGTGAACTAATGCAATAAGTTGAAATTAAATTCACCTGTATATGTCTGCTGCATGGAAGATATATGATACTAAACATATTTTACCCACTTTTAGGCGCGTTCACAAAATTGCGAAAAGCGACTGTTAGCTTCGTCATGTACATCTGTCTGTCCTTCCGTCCATATGGTGCAACTCGGCTCCCACGGGACGGATTTTTATGAAAGTTTGAGTTTTTTGGAAAATCTATGCAGAAAATTCAAATTTCTATAGAGTGTTACAAGAATAACGGTTGTTGTACGTAAAGACCAATATACATTTTTGATCATATTTCTCTCCATTCCCTTCTTAGAATGAGAAATGTTTCAGACGAAAGGTGTAGAGAAAATCAAAACAACATTTTATGTTCCGTAACTTTTTCCTAAGATCGTGCAGTTTATGAGATAATGTAGCAAAATATGGTAGAGCCAAACAGACCACAGATGGCTATAGGGCGCATGCGCTTTGAACACTGGATGTCCAAGGCCACGGACACTACTCGAAGTATTTAAAACTTATTACATTTCCAAGCAATAGTTACACGAACGTGCCTTAGTGTTACGTTTATACCTACATTGCATCTCTTGTCTCTCGTATCTTCGTTGTAGATATCTCTTCGTGTTCCTTCTGGTATCACTTTCTTTGCTGGAACCCTAATCCATTGTACTCAACTTTATTGGGACTCAGAGCGTTGCTGCAGATGTAGACCAGTCTGCTCTACTCATAAGTCCTGTAATTCCTTTTGTCCACTGCCTGTGTTGGTTCGAGCGAAGCTTGGGACCTTCTTTTTGCATATTGTTAGTGAGTAAGCCTCTGTCGCCCTCCACTGGACTGTACTAGTGTAGTTTACCAGCACCTTAACCCATTAAATTTCAATGGTTATTATATGTGCAAAAAGAATTAACGATTAACCACTTGCATTTTGCCGACGGAGTATATAATTTTGTGTTTCCAAAAATAAACAGCGATTATTTCCCTTAACAAGTTTAACCAAGTGTAAAACCCAAAGTTTTAAACAAGATTTAGACTTCTTCGATCGTAGTGTATTGCTGATTAGATTTCCTGCTTCGAACTTGACCATCGATGTCGAATATCAATAAATTTTATGATCCCGATTTACTTGAACTGATCGTAGAATTCACAGCTTTTAGTACTGCTTCGTTAATCACCACTTACAGCCTCTTGAGCGCCCCTCAAATTATTTCTTTAAAACTCATGCGACTTAGCATACATGCTTATCAGACTGAATAAGAAGACCTATTCAACAATTTGTAAATAGTTTATTTGGTCTGTGAAGAAATCACAAAATTAAAATGTTGAATTTTTTGGTTGGAATATTGCAGATCTTCACACCTCTGATCAACTACAAACTGCCACCATTCTGAAATTAATAAACTTTTCTCAAACTTCTAACGCAAATACAATAAAGTTTTCTCTGTGTGTTAAGTACTACACTATGAAGTTACGTGTATACGATTGCAATATAGCTACATTTCTGATTATGACACTATTCAGAAGGGGATTGTCACTGTCATGCTCGGGCCGATTTATCTCCAATCTTCATTGTATATGAGGCTGGGTGGGCTCCTGGGATATTATAGTACATAAATGCAGAGACAAACTCTTGGACTAGGCCATAATTAATTCTGATCACCCAAGGTCCATCCCATAGTGGATTCACTACTCCAACTGAGCTGTCTGTTCTTCAAACTAGCAACGGAGTGTTGCGAAATATCACAATATTGGAGCTTCCCAATTAACAAACATAGCTATAACTCATATGGCATTCTTTAGTGGAAGAGGAATTGTGTAAATTAAAGACTGTCCCTTAACATGGCAAGCAGGCATACAAAGAGTTCGGCCCCGGCGCTAGAAGCGGGTGAGTAGTTAGTGGCGTGCCTCGGCCGCTTTTCCTCCGGGAAAGAGAGCAGGTACCCATGATGAAAAACTGTAGCTTCAAGTTACATGAAAGTTTTGAGAATTTTAAGTTGCAGTAATTACAGCTGACCCCGTGGGGCACAGTTCTTCATGATGAGATAATAGTTCTGAAATAGGCAAGAAATTCCCTGCTTTATGTGCTTCCGGCAGTTTATTGTCGTATTGACAGAGGCTCTTAATGGCACCTGTCTTCAGACAGATGAACCTAGGTTTTATTTCTTTCAGATACATTTTAACATTACCTTTCCTATCATCTGCGCCTAGGTCTTACAAATTACATCTTTCCCTCGAGTTTCCGGACTAAATTTAAGTCCAAGGCTCAGTGTATCTTTCCATAATATAACACTCTAACAGTGTGAACATATTTCTCAAAACCTTCGTCCTAGTTGCAGGATTTCACGATGAAAAGCCACAACGTTTCGGAGATTTGATCTGTTTCCTTCCTCGGCTTAGTGAGGCAGAGGAAGAGTGTACTCTACCAGTCTCTATGTAGTGACAGAAACTCTTGCTAAAGGACACAATAGAACAGGTTCTCGCTTGCGCTCTTTCCACTTGAAGGAGACGGATCAGTTGTCAGAAAGGTGCGTGCTTTTAGCCCGGGACAATGGAGAGTGTCCTAAATTACATTCACGTCTACCACATTCGCAGCAACTTCCCACCTGCAACGTGAGGACCTATCGTGCCTTGGTGACAGGAAATGCACTTAGTATGTAGTTAAAATTTTATTTGGAATGTTGGACCTACAGATTTCGTAATGAGTCATTAGCTCCAGGTTCTTTCTTGTAGCTACTGCATTACGTATTTTGCTGGGAATACGAAATGTAAATGTAAATGCCGGTAAAACTGGTGAGTCTGCACAAAAGAGTAAGTACGGAAGATAAATGTGTAACATCGAAACACAAAGGAAAAAGAAGAATAATGTAAGGCGCCGTGAGTCGCATGGGACCCACAAGGATATCACGTTACAGACCTTTAAAACAAAGAAGAAACATTTTGCTGCAGAAATAGGATTAAATGGTAGTGCGAAGAAGGGACTGGGACTGAGTGGGCTTATGTGAGGAATAGAGACGGTATAAAAATGTAACTGTAGAAGAACATGAAATGTAAGCACTCTTATAGATGAATCTGATGCTATTTGCGTTTTTTTTGGCGTTGTGGTATGCTGTGGATTAGATGACACCAGTGTGGCTAATGTACTCGTTGTACTGAGCAGTCGCTCAAATCGATTGCCTTGGTAGTACCTTGAAATGGGCCTTGCGTGAATTTTTCACATAATTCCCAATTCCTTATTGAAACTATCGTCGACTGGCGTACGAACCATTGGTTATCAGCCTCTTAACAATGCTGTTTCATCTGCAGTGTTTATAAAGAGTTAAGCGACTAGGGAAAGTTTTGATTATCTAAAAAGTAACTGCATTAACTTCAATAAAGTATTTATAGTCATCATTGTTAAAGCTCTGTTACCACCTGTCTGCGGATAGACCTTTTTTTTTACGATTTTCTAACCACATTTCTGTATGCATTTGTGTTCCGGAATTCATGCTACACACGTTGTATATTTTCATTTATTTATACAACGTTCTGCAACCTGAGATCCACCAAACAACAATTAAAAAATCAGTTTTTACCTAACGGTATTATTTATTACGAAGACCAGTACTTCAATTCTGTATGTAAAAATAATCGTTGCTTCTTCTTATAATGCTATGAGACATGCTCTGCAGGTCAGCTACAAGTGGCTACATGTGAATAACTTAAAATATTCTATAGAAATACAGTGAAATTCGGAGGGAATATACATATATTTCTTATAAAAGCGTATTCGTAAACTCTATAGCTGCAGTTAAATCAACCTCACAGGAAAAACTGCAAGGTAATTTGGTGCATATAACAAGCAAGTTCTAGCAATTGAGAGACGCGAATGAATAACAAAGCGTTTCAATGATTACTGTGAGAATAAATGTGTTATTTAACGACTTCGCTGATTTCTAGGATTATATATTTCCTGTGATAGATAAAATATTATAGAACATTATTGGAATAATACAATAATAAAAACAATGCATTCAGAAAAAAATCTATCCCAGTGGCTCTTTGTTTGACAAAATCCCATTGGGACTGGACCGAGATCGAACCCGAGGCTCCTTAGTGAAAGAACAGCATATAACTGCCTGAGTTATGGCAAGGCCCTTTTATGAAATAAACAATGCAGGTTTCTCCGTTACGCTACGCATAATCAGAGAGGAAATTCTAAGACCCTTGGGTGTAAACTTGATTTGAGATTTACATTCTCCATTCTTGCTGTCTGTGTGCCCCGAGTAGCATGCTACAGGCTTTTCCGCCAACTAACAAGGTTATATATGCTAAACACTGCGCCGGGGCGTTGCTGCTACTGCTGCTACTGGGAAAAGGAATTTAATTATTGTTTTACGAGAAATTCATAACCTTGAGAACTTGCAGTTCTGTTTCTGAGTAAGTGGGTTGGTGACTTCTGTAGTGGAGCCAGCTAACAAGATACAAACCATATTGTTCACTCATACACAACAGAATGCTACTTCAGGCTGAAAATACAGACATCCCACAAAACCTCACACGTGTCACACCTTTATTTGTTACAGACGATACGTGGGCTCCATCTACTCTCTTAAGCGCATCTCTTGTATACGACGTCTACATTACTGAGTAAAAATTTTCAGCATTTTACAAAGTATTAACCCTGTGTTCCCTGAAGGCCTTTTGTAGCGGAACTGTTATTATAGAAGTTTTTTTAAAAAAACTCGCAAAAAATCTCCTTCAGGAACAATATCGCTATGTGATGGCTGGGGAATTTGGACAAAGAAGATGAATTACGAAAATGGAGTAGTACATTAATATCGACACGACTTAAACCAGCAGTGCTTCTCAAGGGGTAATTTTTCGCTACTGAATTCATAAAAACGGAAGGACCCAACAGTGCCTTCTAACTTTTTCAACATAATTACTTCTTACGTGAGAAATTTGGAAAAGAAATCATATGCGGTTAGATGAGAGCGAAGTACGTTTGTGTGTATGTGTGTGTGTGTGTGAGAGAGAGAGAGAGAGAGAGGGAGAGAGAAGAAGACGACCTTGACCATGACCTATGACCTGAGTGTGAGGATGAATGTCCCACTCCAACTTTTGAACAATTTTTCTGATTTTTACCAATTTTGGTATGAATTTACGTCACCCTCATTCGTGTTTTTTTTTAATTTCCGAAAATTAATAATTTTAATATCATTGCAGACGCGTCTGACACTTGAGTAGTTGCGTTCTTCTCGGGGAAACACAGTCATTCGGGCAAAATCCAAAGAAGGATCTGTCTAGAACATCATACCAAACTTTGTGTACCTATGCCGACTACTCGGTAACACAGGGCGTTCCGAATAACGACGGAATGTAATTTACAGAAAACGCTACAGCCCATTCTTTTGTCACAATTACATAGGTGCACTCGGAGGCTGGGTGCACATGTAAAGTGAGAGCAACTCCACCTACGTAAGGTACGAGGCGCTCACTTCAGTGGCTTACCAGATTTTATACTACGTCAATTTAAGTGTCTTTGTAATGTATTCAATTCTACAGTCGAGGTTATTTTATCAGGAGTACAAGACAGTTATTGGTGAATAATTTTGGATTTTAACTGCACCAGTCAGACATTACTTAGGTCTTTTTTTTAAACTCATGTTTCCGTGCATCGTAATTCAATGTTAATACAAATCCAACCAGATGCAACAGTATGCAGATATTTATTTACTGCAAAGTCACTCTTCATGTTTCTGATGTCATAGCACCCATCATCAGGAGTACTAAAAACTGTAACCGCAGCCTCCGGTACAGGTCATAATACTGGTACAACTACTTCCCTCCAACGTGGCAAGATCAGGCCACGTTGGAGGGAAGCAGCTGTACCGATATTATGACCTGTACCGGAGGCTGCGGCTACAGTTTTTAGTACTCCTGATGATGGGTGCTATGACTTCAGAAACATGAAGAGTGACTTTGCAGTAAATAAATAAATGCATACTGTTGCATCTGGTTGGATTTTTATTAACACTGAATTACTTACATCATTTCTTGTTTTAGTCATTTAAAGCCATATCGAACAATACTGTGCCGGATACCGTATGGGGTAAAATTAAAATACTATGTTTTAAATATATATATATATATATGAAATGTAATGGAAATCTTTAACAACCATTAAATCTTAACTTTGAATTTGTTATTTTTGTGCATTTTCTCCAGTCGAAAAAAAAACCATATGGCTAAAGAAGACGTGAAGCGTTACGAAATAAGTATCGCCAACAAGAAGCAACCTCGCTTACATGCGTGGCGTCTGTATCTAACGTTCTGCTAATTTCGTAGAAATTGCTTAACTTCATCGTGCAACTAAACCATATACTGCGGGGAGTAAGGTTACTTGTACACTGCCGTCACATTAAAGGGATGAGATCATAATGCTGTGACGTAGGTGAAAGTTCACTTAAGATGTGAGAAAACCTTCAAGACAGAGGCAGCGTGGTGGGGACCCAGGCATACATGGGGAATAATACAATAAATACATGAAATTAATCTAAAAATGTATCGTGTGGCAGCAGTGAGGTGTTTAGGAGATTTAAGGTCCGGAAACTCTGTTACTGGGAATTAACCCTTATCCTGCTAACGTGGAGAATATGGCGAGCTCCGAATAATGCTATCAAAGGGCAGATGGGATTTAACTCGGCGTTTAAATGGTTAAATAACTACTCGTAATTAATCATTATTTTCACTAATAATATTCACAAAAATTTTAAGGTGTCTTGCAACTTAGCTGACGGTGTAAACAATTATGTTTAAATGACTGTATTTTGTATTTGATAGAGATTGATCTAAAACAATATACCGAAATTGGACCAAAGTGATTAAATCAACGTTTGCAGAAAAGATGTAATATTTTCCTTCTACTTGCACTGAAAAGCTGGCATAATTACGGTGGACGGTGTGACAGCCTGTCACAACTTACAGCACGAAATGTGCTAGTTAAAAGTTTTGCAGGTTGAAAGAAACTGAATTCAATTTTAAGGTAAGAATTGCAGAGTCTTAAGTGACATCCTTATCTGTAAGATCAGCATAAAGTGGCCAACGTTTAAGAAACCAAAGCGTGTCTAAGATATTTACTCCATGACCCACAGAGTTTGAAAAAAGCCAATTTTTTTTTGTGATTTATTATGAAACTGACTTTTCACCAAATGCTTCTTGTGGATCAAAGTGAGTCAAGCAAATGTTGTATACTGAGACAGTTTTTTCCTGTGCCCCTCTCCCATCATATAATTGATTTCTGCGAATAAAACATACCTTTCAGATACATTTTTGTTTTAGTTTTACGGTGTCGTAATATACCTAAATTTATGTGCAACAGAAAAGTTTTACATGTCAGTAAATAAAAATAAACATAAATGTAATGCCGGACTGTATCATGTGGAATGTATGTGAGAATCGCCAAATTCTGTAGGGGATGAATTGCCTTTTAAAAATTGTATGAAGTTGCAAGGCCAAAATTATTGTTTATTAGACCCTGTACAGGTGAATTTTATATTAATATGAATCATTCCGTACGTCGTCATTAAGTCAGTCACATTAGCCAACAAATGCCTTAACAGTTCTACAAATTTTATACAAGTTTAAAAAACTTCTACATGTTCGGGGAGTCTCAAATGCAAAGGAATATAAAAAAACCAGTACTATAGTCTTGCAAGTATAGCCATGTATTAGGATATTTAAAATGTTAAATGTATCAAATGTAAAATGGAATGTATAAAATTACAGCGTTATTTGACATTACGTTTATCGTAATGCTGAGGAGTTTCAGACCCCAGTCCATTGTCAGTTTATGCTACGTGAATGTACAGTGCATGCAAACAAACATAGGAGTCCATCCGGTGCCGTCCAAAAGGATCTAGTCCCGGCTGAGTGTGTCGGTGTGTATCGTGCCAGGAAATGCTGCATATATTTTACAACTTTAAAATTTTAAATATCGTAACATTTTACATTTTACTCCAAAGTTTGACGTAGCAATTGGTGCATGTACTCCTTTATGTTTGAGAATCCCTGAGGATGGCGCCTCAGTGCCGGAGCATGTAGGAGTTTTTTTAAATCTTTGTATTGTTGTAATATTATTACGTGCATTTTTTATGCATGTGATTGATTGATTTACAAGTTAGTTTACAACTTACTCTTAATTAAGGTGTTACATAAATATATGTGCATTAAATTTCAATGAAGGAGAAGAAAATTCCAGAAGTTGAATATTTTATGCGTCGAAGATAAAATTATGGGCAAGAGAGAGGCGGAAAGCATGTCTTATGTAATGACGCTGGAAATTGCTAAGGTTATATCCATAGCGGTCGGCGGTGAGAGAATCATATACGAGCATCAAACATCGTGACATGATACTGAAGGGAAGACCAAATTACTCGGACAAAATCCTATCCTCCTGTTACTCTGCCCACAAACAATTATATGGACTCGCCTGGGATCGATTCTGGAACTCCACGATGAAATGTTGACGTCTAACCGCATGAGGCATGCCCTAGTTAATTATCCAAAAGTTTTCAACAGAATCGAGAAGTTTACTTTGGGAAACTGTTCTTACCATGCCAAAACCCATCACTGCTTCACTCCAGTTGATTGTTATTCTTCAACATAGGAAGTTGTAGTAAGAAAAGAGTACTCCACTTTCTCATGCAAGAATCGAGTGGAATTTCTGAAAGCGATGATATGAATTAAGGGCCTTTAAGCTTGAAGGATGTAGTTGATCTCGGAAAAAGAAATTTAACGTGCACTATGTTACGAAACGTCGTGACAGGCTGAGGAGTCCACACGCAATTTCTGATAGCACTGTAGAAATTTTAACAAAGAATAAGTAGGTGCCACAGAAGGTCAAGCACAATGAAATTTATCATTGCATGAGGTGTCAAGCAGTTTAGCGCTGAAGTCACTTCATGCTGCATAATAAATGCCTCAAGAAGTACTGTAGAGTCTGCAGTTGTACTTCTAAGGATGCGCTAGATGTCCGAATTTCTCCATACAGTCCCCTGGTATTTGCTGCACCACAAGGACGGATGAAGAGCAAGTTGCCTCCTGTTGTATGGAGTGCTTTACCAAACACAAAAATTTATCGAAAAATTACACCTTCCTTTTTTCTCTTAAAAATTAAAACTTTCCCCTTTCCATTGCAACAGTTAAGCTGCTAGACAGAATGGTGGACTGTGTTCACAATATCGCCACATTGCAGCAATGAGGTTTAAGAGGTTTTAAGGTTTTATGTAAATATTTTCACCTATTAAGGAACTAGAATTCGGCGATAGAATGATAGATGCTCCAAACAAAGGTATTCCAAATCCAATTTTCAGTGCAGGGTGCTGCGTTCCTGCTACAAATAAATGGCTAGTGACTCCACCGAATACCGTTTCGGGAAGTAAAAGAACGAGATTGTATTTTGATTAGACAGAGATGTGTTGGCAGATGATAATTCTATGGATAATGCTGTAATTGACATATCTGATCCTAACATCAACTAAGGACCAAATTTTATCACCTCATAAAATAACTAATTTTAAAAACCAGTAATAACAGAAAAAAAATATTTGTAATTCCTAATTTCGGGCATACACTGATGGAAAATGGAGGCAAAACGTGAGACAAGAAACATTTAAAACAAAGGTCCAATTTGAAAGACTAAATAATCAACTAATTAACTACATGGAAGAGAACAATTCTTGAAAAGCAGTTTAGATACCCAGCTAGTCAAGAAATCCTCTGACTTTCATGGATCCTTACTCAGTGCCATGTTCACAAGAGTCTAAGCCGCCAATCAAGAAGAGGCAGGAGATTCGTTTAAAATAATCTATTCCCTAAAGAAATTAAACAGGGGAAGGGAAGATATGTGCCGAAACCCATGTGTTCTTAAGACAGTTCAGAAGATAACTCGGATATTTCAGTGTCATATTTTCTGCTGATGAGGAGACTGGTGTTTCTTGTTGAGTGAGTTTTCCTTCGGTAATAATAAAGATTGTTTGTACTCCTCACCCAATATTGTGTGGGTGATAAAATCGAGAAGAATGAGATGGGTTGGGCATATGGCGTGTATGGGTGAGGGGAGGGGGGTGTATAGGGTCTTGGTGGGGAAACCGGAGGGAAAGAGACCACTGGGGAGGCCTAGGCGTAGACAGGTGGATAATATTAGGATGGATCTCCAGGAGGTGGGATGTGGGTACATGGACTGGATTGGGTTGGCCCAGGATAGGGACAGGTGGCGGACGCTTGTGTGTGCGGTAATGAACCTTCGGGTTCAGTGAAATGCGGGGAATTTCTTGACTAGCTGCAAACCAGTTAGCTGCTCAAGAAGG
>Ga0123354_10009689_pt1 | contig 14789 bp, 6 predicted proteins | sample TergutLab28metaG_2_FD_97872 | JGI IMG/M metagenome (GOLD analysis project Ga0123354, IMG submission 97872) | Labiotermes labralis P4 segment gut microbial communities from Petit-Saut dam, French Guiana - Lab288 P4 | ecosystem: Host-associated > Arthropoda: Insects > Digestive system > Gut ... | reverse complement strand
AACAGCTGTCAAAGTTTCAAACTTCTCTGGCCATTATCTCCGTAACCGTTCAACTTTGGACATGGGTGTTTTGGGTTATATCGGTATACTTTAACATAAGGAACACCCTCCCGAAGTCTGGCATATTCTTCCTGGGACATCCTGTATATTCAAGGCCCCAGATTCTTGGATGTTACACCGAATCGTTGAGTATGGAGTTCCCGACTTTTCGAAGTAACGTACTGCTTTAGGTTCAGGGTCAATCAGACCCGAAATATATTATCATGCTAGTTCAGGGTCAAGCGTTGGAAGACGAGTCACTCTTCTTTCTCTTTTTGACCCCGAACCTGAAGATGAAGCAATCAATCCTTCTAAACGTCAGAAACGACGTACCCAGCAACACCGTGTAACATCCCAAGACTTGATTCTTCAGCAACACCACTGAAGACCTCCAAACTTTGCAGTGTCAAGTTTCACTTGCATTTTAGTGGTGATTTTAGTGGTGATTCAAGATCTTGCCAATTAGTGTAATTCCATAACTTCGGCAAAGAACATTTGACTGATAATTAATAATTACTGAACATTGGTGGATGGTACTGAAGGGGAAACATGTGTATTTTCAGAAAAACCTCTCCCTTTAGATGCATCATCCCCATTGTGTTACATTTACGTTTAAAGAAGGGTTATTTTGAATCAAAATACAACTATCTAGTTGTGTTTTGACTCAAAAGAACCCTCTTTAATTGTAAACTTGTCCCACTCCCAGTTCGTCCAACATAAATCCTACAAGACATCGCTGGGAACTGAACGCGGTGTTCTGTGAAGAAAGGCCAGTGACTAGCCACCTGAGTCATCCCACGACCATTTGGAACTTCCTCTGTTAGAACAGTCAGGTATGTAAATAAACCACGGCAATAAATTTCCTTTAACTTAAGAGAGGTCATTTTAAATTGTTAATATTTGTGCGATTCCGCGGTCGGTGCTTTGTTCCTCAGAGGACATCTGGTCATATTATGAGCCTGTGCTGTTTGTTTGATCGCGGTTCTTTTAAGAAAAGTGTATAGACGTTTCGCATTAAAACATTTTGCCATTCCTACGTCACGCTGCCCTTTCTCAAGAGGCTCCAGGTGACAGAGTGTAGGGTGGGTGCGATTTACAACTCCAAAAAAAACTGAAAATAAAATCGAGGCATTCGCTCTTCTGCGATGTTACGCAGAATATATTAATGAAACATGTACTTCTTCTAAATAAACGTAAAAAAGAAAGTTCGGGTATAGTTGTTATTAACCAATCAAATTGTCTCCCGAATTGAAACTCCTCCCATTCCGCCGATCCAGCAGGTTTGTAGATTTTTCTTCCTCTCATTTGCTATTTGCTATTCTTGTACAAAACGTTGCCTTTATGTTCGTCACGGAAAGAGAAGCAGCAGAAAACATTTTTAGCATCCTCACTTGATCATCCAACATTATTTTTTGAAATTTTAATTTTTCTCTCTGAGTCAGAATAGCTTGTTGACACTACAAGTACGTTTATTATTAGCAGGCTAGTTTCAGCATTTTATAGAGAGGCTTGTACGAGAAGATGATGACTGTCAGTGTATAATTATACAGAGTCGGTTTAAGATAAAGTAATTTATTTCTGGCAAATCGTGAGTGTTTTTTCAAGCATAATATAACGGATGAAAAATTGCCACTACTGATTAACAAACATCTATGTTTGTGGCCCATGTATGCATGTTATATACGTACGTAGTGTGTTTGTATGTATGAATGTATGTAAGTATGTATGTATGTATGTATGTATGAATGTATGTATGTATGAATGTATGTATGTATGTATGTATGTATGTATGTATGAATGTATGTATGTATGAATGTATGTATGAATGTATGTATGTATGAATGTATGTATGAATGTATGTATGTATGTATGTATGAATGAATGTATGTATGAATGTATATATGTATGTAAGTATGAATGTATGTATGAATGTACGTATGTGTGTACGAATGTGTACGAATGTATGTACGAATGTATGTATGAATGTAAGTATGAATGTATGTAAGTATGTATGTATGTATGCATGTATGTATGAATGTATGTTTGTATGAATGTATGTATGAATGTATGTACGAATGTACGTAGTATGTATGCATGCATGTATGCATGTATGTATGTACGTAGTATGTATGTATGCATGTATGTATGTATATATATATATATATATATATATATGTATACACAATTCATTTAGCGAGATTGTCGTCAGGAACACAGACTGTGTAACATGAAATAATTTGATGATAGTAAATTAATTTGAAAAGGTTTAGGAAACAGCGCCCATAACCATGTAAATGTATAATCTAAATTCTAGATTTTCCAGTTTTGTGTCTCCGTGCAGAAGAGACGTGATAAACGAAGATAATAGAGCGAAGGACTATTATCCTGCAGAACGTTTTTCACTGAATCCGTCCAAATGTGTCAACATCCGAAATAACTGACATTATTCACTAAAACTCTTTTGGATGGAGAATATTTGATTTTGTCGCCTTTTATTTTGATTTGGTCTGGATCATTTCGCGAGACCTAAAATTTGCACGTATTAATTATGCAGTGACAGCCGACACAACTGAGAGTGGATTCGTTTTAGTAGTGAGTATTGAATAAAACTGACACTGTTTTTGCAAAGTAACAAAAGTCCCTTCTTAATGAGGGTCTACAATATAATCTACATTATAAGCCTAAGATTAGGATCACGACCTTGGCACTCGAAACAGAAACTAAAATTACATAACTAATATGTTTAGGTGAGACACCTCCTTTCTGTATTATTCAATGATAAAGTTAAACGTAAAGTGATCCCGTTACTGGCCCGGTTTGTCCCAGTGGGTGGGTAGAGGTATAGCTCTACTCTTACATGACCACGGCACTAGAAGGGGGTGAGTGGTCAGCAACACGCCCCGGCCGCACTTTACCCCCGGGAAGGACCCGGTACATATTTTACAGGAGGCTGGGTGGGCCCTAGGGCCAGTCTGGACGGGCGGAAAAATATAGTCCCCACCGGGATTCGATCCCGTACTGCCCAGTCCGTAGTCAGTCGCTATACTGACTGTGCTACCCGATAATCCCACATTCAATGATAAATAGAAGAATAATTTTTAGTCTAACACAATTTTATTATACAAACAAATTAAGAGAACATAGCTACATATTTCGGCTTACTTGAAGCCATTTTCAGGCTTTGACTTTGAAGAATTAAAAATATAATTACTTATAATAACAATATTATAATTTTTCCGTGTAGACAGAAAGATATGAGGAAGCTAATATTCGCTTTTAGAAATTTTACATACGCGCCTAAAATGAATGGATATACTGCAGTTCTTTTAATTTCAATATATACTTACAGAGATTAATTACAGGAGTATATGTTAGAATTTGGGTCAACATTCTAATCCTGTGCTGATTTCGTTGTATATTTTTATCCCATATACCTTCCATTACTGCTTCTAACATATTTAGTTCTTACTATTCTCCTTCGGGCACTTTAACTTTGTTTCTGCCTGCATTGTCAACTAGTTCCACATCTTACTTTGCCCATCTCACTTGAACAGATTTTATGCTGTAATTATTGTAGTATATTGTGCTTGCTTTAATCAGTGAAGTTAACTCAGTCTTCATCCAAATGTTATTTTGCTTTATCTCTTAATACTTTAAATCTTCTTCTCTGAAGTTCTTTTTGTACCTTCGAAACCCTTTTAGTGGCATATTTTAATCGAAGCAAGTAGGGTTACCTCAGTGAATATAGAGGCTAAACTAAGGGCTGGACGATAATTCTGGTCATGTTTTATCAACAATAAAAAGTTACCAGATATTTTCTGAAACCCACTTTGCTTCGTATTCAGTTCGCACCGAGAATTGTTTCTTGGAGTGACCTGAGCGCAATGCTCACCCAGCACCCTCATGTAGCGCCAAGTTTAAGAAAGCGTTACTTTAGGTGGACTCGTTGATATGGCTTCATTGTTTACACAGGGACAACTTCGCCTTTAATATCAACTAAGTTAGTAAAGCCATAAACGTTTTACATCGCTCGACATACGTCTGTTTAAATGAAACTTTGTTACATTTCTTCGGATAGAGTCTTTCCTAATGAAATCATTGCTTTAATCTTTCGTTTGCCGTGAGCCTTTATATCACTTTCTGACCATCAGCAGGGTGCAGTATGACAGCCAGCTGCTCCAAAATTTTGAAGCCAGTTGTACCGTAGTGACATGTTTTTTTTATTGAACGCTATGTGTTCGGTTGTGTCATCAAATCAAAGGAACTCTAAATGTGCTCACATACCCACGTGGTTTACCTCGGTTTAAAATTAATAAGGTTTGTTTGAGATTGTAAAGAGGGATTCTGTGGCCCTATTTCCATTACAAATTTTACGTAAAAATGTAGGTCCCAATTGTATTTGAAAATTTTATCCTCCACGATTATTTATCAGATTTCCTAAGGCGAATCATAAAACATTGCACTGCTAGTCTCTATTCTTAGGTGTAGATTAATTTTTCTGTTCAGAATAACGATATTTATCGCTGAGAGTTGGTGCAACGTGATACATTATTTCAGCGTAGAGAATAAAACCAACTAGATGCTACTGAATGCTTTATTGCACTTATAATCTGCTCAACATGTTTCGGGCACTTATATGCCCATCATCAGGAGCTCGAGACTATATGTGTGTTATTGCCATATATGGTGTGTAATGCCTTGGTTGCTGGTGGTCGGCTGTTAGGAGCAGAGCAGCAGGCTATGCGTCCGGGATAAGGGAACTTGTGCGAGTAGCACAATTTCCCTCATCCCGGACGCATAGCCTGCTAGAATTGTTTATGCCTAAGTGAGAAACATGTTGAGCAGATTACAAGTGCAATAAACCATTCAGTAGCATCTAGCAGGTTTTATTTTCTACGCTTATACTACGATGCACGGACAAACATACATCAAATACATTATTTCATCTGCTACAGTCCGATTAAATGTAACCTGTACTTTGTTAATTCTCTTGTACCAGAGTCAGCCAGACACGCTGAGTGTATAATTCAATCAAGCAGTAACTGTAGAGACTTGGCTGCTTAACAGTAACATTACAGTATATCAGGTTTGAAATATGGGCAGCAGTGAACTCATATTTTCGTCTTCTGCTTATGACAGCGTGTGGTCTTGTATGTGCACAATAATATTTCGAAAGAAGGTAATGTTCCAATATTCGGGTTACCCTAAAGCTGGATGCCGCAATTTCCTTACAACATGCGGTGTCATAAGACAGAAAACGAGAGTTACGAATGTTAATTTTGCCTCGAGGAACCGACCTCACTGAATTGCAATTACAAGAGCCAAGCTGTGAGCTTGACTGGAAAAGGAGAGAACAGAATTTACTTTCAGCGGAACACTTTTCGGTCGTTTCTTGATTCACTCACAGAAAAAACAGCGCAAATGGTGTTAACTGAAAGTCGTTGAAGCGAGAGAATTTGAAAGCGGTTATAGCGTACTTACTTAAGGGATCGAATCCCGGTGGGGACGAAATTTTCCGCCCGTCCAGACTGGCCCTGGGGCCCACCCAGCCTCCTGTACAATATATACCGGGTCTTTCCCGGGGCTAAATTGCGGCCGGAGCGTGCTGCTGACCACTCACCCCCTTCTAGTGCCGCAGTCATGGAAGAGTAGAGCTATACCTCTACCCAACCCCTGGGCCACACCGGACCTGTAACGGGATCACTTTACCTTTACCTTTACATATATATATATATATATATATATATATATATACACACAGACACACACACAACGTTTGTACCTTAGTCTAAGAATAAGGTCATGAAAGCGATAAGGGAAAAGGTATCTCTAATCCAGGTTATCATCCTCTGCATTAGAAGAACTTCAGATTTGAGCGGTCAGCTGTATCTACTGCGGGTAAACAGACGTACGTAACTAACGAACAGAAAACCTCGGTAAAGATAAAAATTGTTTTTATATGTTTTTGCACCGTACATTGTAATATAATGATAAAATACAAACCAACAAAATGCACCTTTTCTTAATTAATGTTTTAATTTGCAATTAATTAAAAACACATTTCACTACAATGAGTGGCTGAAATATGGAAAATATTATAAAATGTCAACCAACAAAATGCACCTTTTCTAAATTAATATTTTAATTAATTAAAAATTAAAATATTAATTTAGGAAAGGTGCATTTTGATGGTTTATATTTTATAAAATTTTCCATATTTCAGCTACTCGTTTTAGTGAAATATATGTTTAAATAAATCTTAAAAGTGAATATCAAATTAAAAGAACTACGAGTTAAATCGATCATGGAAATACGGATGTCGTGAGCGAATCATCAGAATATATATAGTTTTAAGATTTGCAGATTTGCCAGATGTTATAAAAACAGTTGACGAATAAGAAACCAGCGTCAGCTATCACAATGATGCACGGTCCAATAAATATCAGAGTTATAAAAACACTTCGCGTTGCTGTGTTATATGTATCTCCATTAACATAACTGGGTGACTTTTGAGTAAAGTTCCGAAACATTTTGTTTTGCATCAACTATCATTATTATAAGGCGTATATGAATTGATAGCGAGTTAGTAGGACAGCCAAGTAGCCCACAAAACTCTCTATTTTTTTTAGGAAGTGGATAATGTATCCATGTGCAAGAGTGACGTGTAGAACTGAAAGGGGAAGCAAAATATTTAACGCCTTTACGACCAAAGATTCTCTTTGTTAAATCCATACTGCATTAATTCATCTTCTTGAATTACTATCTATTTCAGCGTTAAGCCAATCAACAATTTTTAAGAAAAGCCTAAGTAGAACGTGGCTGTTGAAGTTCGAAACTTTAAATCACACACTGACATCAAAAATGCTACTTCGTACCGATGTGCTAGCTAGATTTGATAAATGTATTTTAATTATTTTAGTCTGATTTTTTATTTTATTATATACACCAACTTATTTGAAAGTACGTGAGAGATATGTCTTGGTTTTGAGAAATACAGATAAATATAAGGGGATATCACATGGGTTTCTGGATTGCACAGACAATACCAACATTACCTCAATATGTAGGATGCCGTAAAGCAGTACTTTATGAAATTACTGTAACTGGCGGCGATTTCACACTCAAGAAATAAAAGGTGCAAAGCCAAAATTCGTTTCATAAGTTACAACTTACTTTGAAATGGCGAGGTCAGACATTAATTTACTCTTTACAATAACTGTTTGTTAGATTCGTATGGCATTGTGGATAGAGTAGATGACGTAATTAGTGGGTCAATTAGTACAATATTTAAGGAAACTCTAAATTTAGAAGGATGGTTCAGCACCGAATTAGAGTAGCGTGAAATACGTATTTATATTTTAAAATTTTGGGATATAAGAATTAGATCGCTTGCAGGAAATTGTGTGTCCTTCATGTGAAGATCGTGGGAGACATGAAAATTATTGGGAATATATCCTAAAATAATTACAGATATTGAATTTTTTAAATCAAAATTTAAGAACTGAATCTTTGTGACAGGCGAACAGACGTAGTATAATTTCATGTTCAAATTATACCTTTGCTTTTGTACTGAATACAAAGAACCTCTTAGGTTGTTTTATTGGAACTGATTTAACTCACACTTTCACATTTTCCGAATAATATCCAAGAGGATACCAACAACAAGGCCCGCAAAATTTGGAAGGAAACAGATGTAGGTCACTATATTTGTGTGTCAGACATCTGCTGCTTGTTTGATGTTCAGATGACCGTGCATTGTGATAAATTCTAATAATAAAACCAAATAGATGCACTAATTTCTCAAATTTGTTTTTGGAATAAAACTCTACATGTTTCGGAGAATTCCTCATCAGGAGTTTTTCACTGTACCATTGCTGTGTGTAGAGTAAAAAACTCCTAATGATGGACGGAGGAACTGTCCGAAACATGTAGAGTTTTATTCCAAAAATAGATTTGAGAAATTAATTCATCTAGTTGGTTTTATTATAAGAATTGCTGCCTATTTATATGTTACTCAGAAGTATCAAGACAGTTTTGTTTGAACCTTCGTATATCTGTGCTATAGTATTCGTAGAATTATTGGGAGCCTTACTAAGGCTGAGTCATGAATAAATTGAATCAGATGAACCTTAGAGATACCTGTGGTTTTTGTGTACCTTTTCAAAACAAGTAAACAGGCGTTACAGGTGCTCAGAATGTTAACACATGCCGTGAAGGAACGTAAACAGTTGGACATTGCAGATATTTATGACAATTACACACGCCGTGAAGTGAAGTAATCAAGTGAGAATTGCAGCCATTTGTCAGTAGGAAAATCGCAGAAGTCACTATTTAATGGATGTTACTGCCAAGATTTCTGGACTCGAGTTTAAAAACGTACACGTGTCACGTAGTCCCAAAATAAACGTAACGAGAACAAGTAAGTGAAGCGATTAAGTAACGAGAATTTATTCTAAGGATATAATGAAACTGCTTGTCTTAAATATGTCCACCAACATTTTGAGCGTAGAGGAGATATGAGGTCAGTATATATGAAGTGTTCTTATTGGTGGTTGTTGCGCCGTTAAGCTGGGTTACGTTCTCATATTCTTGGGTTGACACACACACACACACACGCACGCACACGCACACGCACACGCGCACACGCACACACACGCGCACATACACACACACACACACATATATATATATAGAAGAATTTTTATTGGACATTTCGACCCTTGAAACCGACATTACCACAAGGCCACCTCATCCTAGAACGACTCCCTTCAATGCCTAAGTGCGGAAGCTGAAAAATCCAAGAAACTGCCTTTTTCCAACACTTCCAAGAAATTCGTCAGATATAGGTCGAAGATTCGTGCAATCACGCCAAGAGAGTTTTTAGATTAGTCCTACAAAGTCTACGTATAAAGCATCTGTTTTATCTCCATACAGTTAAAGGTATACAGAGTTTCCCGACATCTTGTTATTTATCGTAGTATTATTCCTATAGATCCGAAAGCTATGTTTCAATTAGAGCGGCCAGGACTTTGTTATTTTGCATTGTACAAAAGAGGGGCTACGAAAATTTGCGAAATTTTCGGTTGGCTATATTACAAAAAGTATAATTATTTTGTATTAAGTAATCCTCAGAAGCCTTTGTAAGCTGGGGTTTCTTATATTGTTGAAATCTGCTGTGTGCTCACTAGAGTCGGGCTTGATTAGAAGGATGTTCTTATAAAGTTTCACAAAGTGCCTCTGTTTTTTCAAACGTTAGAGGGGACAGACAAAGGAAAATATAAAAATACACATACACATACAGACGTAAATATCTAATATAAATAAATATATATAAATAATGTGATTTTTTAATTTCTAATCAATAACACTCAATGTTTTCCTTGTTTATACTTGATTAAGTTTTGCATGTGTGCAAGCTTCAAGTTTTAGGGCTGACTGGGTGCTTGGATTGGGAGTGAATGTAAACAGCAAAGCGTTCTACGCTTGAGTGTAGATAGAGGAGAGAAATCAGTTTAATGTTCCGGCAAACTTATGCCGGAGTAAAGAAATCAGATTAACAGTCCGGCAAACTTAGACCTCAATAAAGGAATAGGTTCAATGGTCCTGCAACATTAGGCCTAAGTAAAGAAATCAGTTTAATGACCCGGCAAACTTAGGCCTGAGTAGAGAAACTAGTTTAATGGTCTGGAAACATTAGGCCTGAGTAAACAAATCAGTTTAATGACCCGGCAAACTTAGGCCTGAGTAGAGAAACTAGTTTAATGGTCTGGCAACATTAGGTCTGAGTAAACAAATCAGTTTAATGACCCGGCAAACTTAGGCCTGAGTAGAGAAACTAGTTTAATGGTCTGGCAACATTAGGCCTGAGTAAACAAATCAGTTTAATGACCCGGCAAACTCAGGCCTGAGTAGAGAAATCAGTTTAATGATCCGGCAACTTTAGGCCTGTAGTAAAGAAATCTCTGTTTCCGTTTCATAGAAGGCTGAGTGATGTAGCAATCTGTCGTGGTAGTAGTTATAACAGAAGAGGTGCAGCATTTTACTGCAGACATGTCTGCCTTTTCATTTCAATCACTGACGGAACAAAGCCTACGGAGTTTTTAACGTGAACCTGAATGTATTCCCACTTCTTCCAATTGACCGCTGCTAACAATGTTTGGAAGCAATAACATTTATGAATGTACTACGTGGATAGAAAGCAAAACAAAATACTTCCATGCTGCTGACATCTGTCCTTGATTCGTTACTGGTCTCAACAATATCTGATTCGTCATAACCAATTAACATAGTACTGGCCAATAACCATATCTTAGAAAGCAGTGCACTTGAGTTGCACATGATTTCACCTCTTATTTGTCCTTTGGTCTTCAAGCCATTTATTGTCCTTATTCTAAGGGATTTTATTATTTTTTAAAACCGGTAAACCGGTTTCACGTGTAACTATTTGAGAATAGAAGGTGAAATAAATTAATCAAGACGCGAAAGACCTGAAGACATCAAATCGATCCTGACACTTTTTTTTGGGTTCTCGAACAAATTCTCGAGCACTAAATGTGTCACAGTTTGTGAATATTTTACGAGTAGTCATAAATTTTCGAGTAACGTAAATTCAATGAAGAAATTACGATGTTTTGCTGACCGTGCATCTCAGTATAATCTTAATAATTAACCAACTTAATACACAAATTATTGTTTTGTAATAAGTTTATTATAAAACAATAATTTTGCATTAAGTTGGTTAATTACTAAGATTCATTGAAAAAATTGACGGCTTATTGAATGCTTTTCTACATGGTAATATCATCTCTGAACTACAAGTTGTAAAACTGTATAAGGAATCCTTTGTCGATACTGTTGTGGTACATGTCTGGCTGTTAAATGTGCAGTAAGCGTCTTCTGTGGGGGGATTGTATCCCTTGTCAGTCAGTGAGTAACCTTGCGCTATAGTTGGACTGAGAGCAAACTGTGACCATGATTCTTATAATTTTGTCTTTAAACGTCAAAAATGTTATTGTGGAACATACTCTGAAGCTAGAAAAGACACAGCTGGCAAGTCTTTGTATTGAATGGGATTGAGGTCCATAACAGTCGGATATTAATGTCAGCATTATATTCAGGAATGTCAGAGTATGCAAACAAATTAAGTGGTTCTTAAAAAATATACGTCATTATCATCGCCAGTGTTGTCGTTTTCATTATTAGCTGTATGAGAATCTCTTACAATATTTCAAAACTTTTTTTTTTATTTTAGAAACCTCAATGAAATTATTTTCCGTCCAGCAAATATTTTATGTTTTTCATTAGAGTCTCCCAAGACGTTTTCCTTGTTAATGCGTTTCTTCAGTTTTTGTTAAATTTGCTATTAATCTTACTGCTCTTTAAATGTTTGTCACCTGAGAGATAATACGAATGGCATTTTTTCAAATCCATTTTAACTGTACATCAAATACATAAATTCAATGACACTAAATACTCTTGCTCACGGGAATTAAGCTTTTATTCCATGAAATGTGCCGATAAACAGGCAAAAAGTCTACGATAATTTATAACCTAAGAACAAGGAAACCCTACGCGGTGAATGGAAACATCCTTACAGTAATCATTTCCCCGTATGATGTTCTTTGTTCATAAAATTGTCTGTGTGATACCAGTAGGAATTCTGAAATATGAAAAGAATAAGTAGTAGGGAATATTTAATTACAAGGTCTTACCGTCGAATGGACAAGTATCAACGATACTTCATGTAGTGTCCATTATACTCAGCTGCACGTGGGAATATCTTCAGGAAGTCATGTCCACTCTATATTTTGTAAATATGTTACGTAACAGTAAGAGCTGTTATACTTCCCCCCCCCCCTAATGCATTTATGGTTTATGTTTCTGACTTGCATCCTGTAAAGGCTCGTAACGCTTGTTATGAGCATTCGTTGACCTCTATTTAGTACACTATCACAGACTTTACTGAGATTAGGCAATCATTGACAAATGTTGAACTTTAAATAATGTCGTCCAGAAGCAAATGTTGCTTGAGCTGCCAAAGTAGGTTTAAGATTTCGAAGTACTTATGCTGACATAATTTACGTACATTTTTGAGACCTGCCATTTATGTGTAAACCTGAACACTATTTCTCTTATTCATCACGGAAAATAAAAACCTACTTAGTTTACATAAAGACGGAGTTCTTTTTTTGTAATAATAAGTAGCTGGGATACTGTTTTGTTAATTCCTGTGACACCGTGTAATTCATGAAATGTGAAACCTTGTGAACTGTCATTACAATATAGGGATTATAAGTGGTTGTATTAGGCCTTAGCGAAAAATTTGACTTTTCTAGAAAATGTTATGAAAAACGGGATAGGAAAGTGAAAACCGATGCAGTTTATCCCTAAAATATAAATTATAATTTTGCCCCCCGGGGAAAGAGGATACAGTTAAAAAAATTGTATTCCTTCTCCAACACTTAACTGTGATCCCTAAAAGAACCGATTCACTGAAAACACCTAGAAATTTACAAAAATTCAAACATCTAGACGTACTTTAATATTACACAACTCTTTTTCCTTGTTATCATGACTTTTCGTGGTAACCATTTCCAACACCTAAACCGGAATCTACGAAGGAATGCGTTATTAAATTTCTTGAAAATTTACCGGCGCATAACGAATTTAGTTTACTGGAAATATAAATAGATAAGTTCCATACCACTTTAGCTCTATCGGACACTTCAAAACTTCACTTTAGATATAAATGTAATTTTTAATTTTACATTTATCAATAAATAACAATAATTTAATTTTGTGTAATTTTTATTAATCGCTCCTAAAGTCCAGAATCAAACATGTTACAGGAGAAACTGACATCTTTACGTTTGCATGATTAACATACAATTTAATTCTTCCACGTACGACAAGTATTACGTTTTCAGCTAATAGTAGCTTACCTATGTGGATTTGTTTTCCAGTTCAATTTCTATATGAAAGCATGCGTAGTTCACATTAGTGTTTTAAAAAAACCAGAAAATATGTGCCCTTACTTGTACTCGGTGTTTACTAAGTACCCCTCACAAACTGTCTCTATTTAAGGTATAAAATTTGAGCCTTGGTTCACATTTAAAATTGTGCACCGTGCTTACCTCAGAGCAGATGTTCAATAGTTTCCATAAAAAAGCATTTTTTGCTGCTCAGAATTAAATAATTATACGGGTACATATGTACACACACACACACACACACACACACATATATATATATATATATATATATATATATATATATAAACATAGATAGGTTACTGAACTCCAGACTTTGAACTTTGTTCTCTAGTCGCTTATTCGCTCTTTCAAAATCGTCCTTCCATGTAGCTAATCCTCTTGTTTAAACTATCATATCTTACCACGTGCTGAGGCTAGGTCAACGCACGTTACGATTCATTTCCCCGTGACCTCATGACTTTCAGTCAAATAAATGAACAAGTAACTGACTAACAAGAACAAAACAAACTGACTAACATGAATAAAACAATCTCCAGATCATTAGTTACGTCCTCAATAAAATAACATAATTACCTTACCCAATATGCAGTTTATCACTTATGAGGTTGTGATAGATGACAGAAAATTTAGAAACAATACATCATCTATACTTCTTTGCGATGAGTATTTAACGACACTCTGTAAAACCTTGGTTATTTTTTCAAGAAAAGTGGCATCATATTTGGCTGAAACGGTCAGAAAAATAATCTTTGGGTGCATCGCCCCTGTTGTGTTATAAGCAATTAGGGAGGGGGTGGGGTACGTCAAAACACAATTGTCTTGTATCCTACTTTAATATACTGACGACATGTTTCGACCACTGTGGGCCACCTGCAGGTCACAAGAATGTATAATGAGGAAAACTATACAGAGTATGATCATAGTACAGATATAGTATAGTTTTACTCTATATAAAATTTTGTGACCTGAAGATGGCCCACAGTGGCCGAAACATGTCGTCGTCAGCATAATAAAGTAGGATACAAGACAGTAGTGTTTTGACGTACCCACCCCCTCCCTAATTGGTCAAAAAATAATTTGGGTTATCTAGCTCTGTGTATAAACTGACGGTAATAAGCACGATCTATGACAAAGACGGGAATGGTTAAGGAGATTCCGAAAAACGTAACATCTGGAAATGTGGTGACAATGAAAGGTAAATACTTTGTTATTTCTTACTAACAACAGATAAAATGATAATCGTTAAACTTTTACGTCCTGAACTACGAGCCACGTTTAGGGCTATTCATGAAAATGTGCTGCTCTTTGTATAAAATTTGAAACATGCCTGCCGATTGCTCAAAATCTCCAAGTTGCCTTCGATAAGTATGGAACTTTATAAAAGGTAACGGTAAAGTGATCCCGTTACAACCCCGATGTAGCTCAGAGGGTGAGTAGAGTTGTAGCTCTACTCTTCCATGACCGCGGCACTAGAAGGGAGTGAGTGGTCAGCAGTACGCCCCGTCCTCACTTTACCCCCGAGAAAGGCCCAGTACCCATTTTGCAGGAGGCTGGGTGGTTCCCAGGGCCGGTCTGGAGGGGCGAAGAATCTCTTTCCCAACGAGATTCGATCCCGGACCGTCCAGCCCGTAGTCAGTCGTTATACTGACTGAGCTACCCGCCCCCCCCCCCCCCCCCCCCCCCCCCCCTCTTAAATTATTTATTTTTTTTTTTTTATTTTTATATTTTTTTTTTTGTTTTGTTTTTTTTTTTTTTGTT
>Ga0123354_10009688_pt1 | contig 14790 bp, 10 predicted proteins | sample TergutLab28metaG_2_FD_97872 | JGI IMG/M metagenome (GOLD analysis project Ga0123354, IMG submission 97872) | Labiotermes labralis P4 segment gut microbial communities from Petit-Saut dam, French Guiana - Lab288 P4 | ecosystem: Host-associated > Arthropoda: Insects > Digestive system > Gut ... | reverse complement strand
GTACACCGGTGAGTCGGGCGAAACCTCGCAGGCAACACCGTTCGCGCGCAGCGCCAGGGCCACCTGATTGGCGACGCCCCGCGACGCCTCGTCGTCGACGGCCACCAGCACGGCGGACGGCACCGGCCGCGACGCGGTCAGCACGCCCCGGGAGATCAGCGGCGCCAGCACGCGCGTGATGCCGAACGAGATGCCAACGCCTGGGTACGTCTTATTGCCGTCGGTCGCCAGCGAGTCATATCGCCCGCCGCCGGCCACTGTGCCAAGGTTCGGCATGCCGTCGAGCGCCACCTCGAACACAGACCCGGTGTAATAGTCGAGGCCGCGGGCCACCTTCATGTCAGCCACCACGCGGCCCGGGAACCTGGCGGCCACCTGGCCAAGCAGCGCCGCCAACTCGCCGAGCCCTGTCTCAAGCAGCTCATTGGCGACGCCAAGCGCCCGCACTTGATCGACGAACGAGGCATCGGTGGTGCAGATTGCCGCCAGGGCGAGTATCGCCCCAGTCTGGCGCTGGTCGCAGCCCTGGGCCGCCAGCATCTCGGCGACAACGGCCTCGCCTACCTTGTCAAGTTTGTCGACGGCTTGGATTGCCGCCATTGGATCGGCCACGCCAAGCCCGGTGTAGAAGCCCTGCGCCAGTTTGCGGTTGTTCACCCGCATCAGTGCCGTCGGCAGGCCGAAGTCGTCGTGCAAGCGGCCAAGCGCCTCGCACATCACCAGCGCCACCTCCGCGTCGTGGTGCGGTGCCAGCTGGCCAGCGCCGACGATGTCGATGTCGGCCTGCCAGAACTCGCGGTAGCGCCCCTCCTGGGGCCGCTCACCCCGCCAGGCGGGCTGGATCTGGTAGCGCCGGAACGGGAACTCGAGGCGCCCGCCATTTTCCAGGACGTAACGTGCGAACGGAACCGTCAGGTCAAAGTGCAGTCCCAGCTCGTCAGCCGCGTCCTCAGCCGCGTGCAGGCGGCGCACGGCATAGACCTCCTTCGTGATCTCACCCTTGCGCGCCAACTGCGCCAGGGGCTCGACGCAGCGCGTCTGCACACCCGCGAAGCCGTGCAATTCGAAGGTTTCGCGCAGGGCGTCCAACACCCGCTGTTCCACCACGCGGCCGGCTGGAAGGTACTCAGGGAAGCCGGAGAGGGGCGCAATTCGGGTTGCCATCGTGGATTCTCCTAGATAACTGTGCACTCGATGTTCATATATTTCAGTCTATCGGGCAAGATAGATGGCATGAGTGAGTCAACAAGTCCGGCATTCGGGCGCGTCGAGGAAGATGGCACCGTCTATGTGCTGCTCCCCGATGGCGAACGCCGTGTCGGTCAAGTCCCAGACGTCAGCCCCGATGAGGCTATGGCCTTCTTCACCGGGCGGTACGATTCCTTGGCCGCGGAGGTAGCGCTGCTCGGGCAACGCGTGATCGCCGCCGCCATGAGCCCTGACGAGGCGCGGCGGGCGGTGACGACCCTGCGGGCAAACATCGCAGAGGCGAATGCCGTCGGCGATCTGGGTGGCTTGCAAGCTCAGCTTGACATGCTGACGCCCATCATCGACACCCAGGCCGAGCAGCGGCGGGCGCAGCGCCTTGAGGCGCAGGCGCAGGCGAAGCAGGCGAAGGAAGACATGGTGGCCGAGGCCGAGAAGCTGGCTGATGGCAACGATTGGCGCGCCGGCGTCACCCGCTTCCACAGCCTGCTTGAAGACTGGAAGACTCTGCCCCGCATCGACAAGGCGACAGACGACGACCTGTGGCGCCGTTTCTCGACGGCCCGCACGACGTACACGCGCCGCCGCAAGGCCCACTTCGCCGACCTCAGCGCCGCCAACCAGGTGGCCCAGTCTGTCAAAGAGGCCATCATCGCCGAGGCGGAACCGCTGTCGACGTCCACCGACTGGCGCACCACCAGTGAGGCGTTCCGCACGCTGATGACGCGCTGGAAGGCCGCCGGATCGGCAGGCCGTACGGCGGACGAGAAGCTGTGGGCGCAGTTCCGCGGTTTGCAGGACGTGTTCTTCCAGGCGCGCAGCTCCGTTCTCGACGAGCAGTCAGAAGAGTTCAAGGCCAACGAGGAGGCGAAGGACGCGCTGCTCACCGATGCGGAGGCCACGATGCTGCCCGTCACCGATGCCACCGCCGGGCGGGCCGCGTTCCGCGCGTTCCTGCAGAAGTACAACGCGCACGGCAAGGTGTCGCGAGGCTCGATGCACACGTTCGATGCGCGCGTGCGGGCGCTTGAGGACGCCGTTCGCGAAGCGGAGGACGCCCAGTGGCGCCGCACTGACCCGCAGGCCAAGCAGCGCGCCCAGGACACCGTCGACATGTTCGTGGCGCAGATCGAAAAGCTGACAAAGCAGATCACAGAGGCCGAGGCCCGCGGTGATGGCAACAGGGCGGCAAGGCTGCGCGAGTCAATCGAGACGTACTCAGCTTGGCAGGCCCAGGCGCAGGCCGCCCTCGACGAGTTCCAGGTTTAATCGCCCGGGCCTGAGTGCTAGAGTCCCTCCTGATGAGCGAACAAAATATGGGCGCCCGCCATGCGCAGGATATGGATCCGGACGGTCCGACCGCGCAGGGGCAGTTCGAGCCAATTGAGTACACCGACGAACCATACGCCGACGACCAGTACGTTGACGAGGGCTACGCCGAAGAGCCATACGTGGCGGCGCCGGCACCAGTAACAAAGCCGCGCAAGAACCCTTGGCTCCCGCTGCTGATCGGCGGGGGCGCGCTCATTGTCGCAATAGCCGTCGTGCTCGGCGTCATCTATGGCTACGTGCTGCCCCGGCGTGCTCTCAATGCGTCGATGGCATCATTCGACCAGGCGGCGCAAGCGTATACGGACGCCCAGACAGAGCTGTCGACACAGCTAGCCGCCGCCCAGGCCGTCACCGCGGTGGTGACGGCTGAGGATCTGGAAGACCCCACAACCCTCGACACGCTGGCCACGCAGATCACCGCCGCCGAGGCCCTCGTCGCGCCGGCGCCGGCACCGGCGGCAACTGCGGCGGAGATTGACCAGCAGACGGCTGACCTGGTGGCGAAGACCAAGCCGGCGACGGACGCCGCCGCTGCCCTCGTCGACGCCGTGAACGCCGTGCAGCAAAGCCGCATCTCCCTGGCCGTCACGGCGCTCACCGCCGCCACCCAGACGGCACAGACGGCTTACGACAACTCCAGCTGGATTGACGACGACACCGTGCGGGCAGATCTCATGGCCCAGCTCAACGCCGCCTTCCTGGCGATAGCAGACCCGACGTCACTGGGCGACAACCCGGACGCCATACTGGCCGCCCTTGCTCAGCTGCAGGTGACACTGGCTGACGCCGTCGACGCCGTCAACGCCTCAGAGGATGCGGCGACGAAAGCCTCGTACAACTATTTGCTGCTGGCAGATTCGGGCCAGGCCATCTGCGGGGTCAACCTGTGCAGCGGTGGCACAACGCTGGTTTCGGTCAATGTCACAGTCAAGAGCTCGACGGTGACAGCAGACATCACCTTCGCCGCCGACACCGGCAACCGGTCGACCGTCACATACAAAGGCACCCGCAAGGGCACGACCGCCATCATAACGCCCCAATCGGGCGGCAACGCGTTCCAGTGGGGCATCATCACATTCTCGGGCACTGACCCGAACTCGCCGGCCGTGCGCTTCGACAGCGCCGACAACTGCAAGCGTCAAAACGGCTCCACCGGCACGCCGGACATCTTCGGGGTTTGCCGCTGATACCCGGTCACCACATACCTCTGGCTGCCTGGGTGCGCGCCTCCGCGCTGTTCTGGGCGGCGTAGACGCCCCAACTACCCGGGCGCGGCAGCCACCTCCTGGTCACCGGATCACGCCACTGCGTCGGGGTCATGTCAAGGTCGATCATCACGTCCGCCGACTCGCCGTCGTCCAGCGCGACGCGGGCGAAGCCGACCAGCTGCGGCACCAGGGCAGAACTTTCAACCGCGTACACCTGGACGACGGTTGAGCCCGCCCGTCCCCCGGTGTTGACCACACGCGCCTTCACCTGCGACGCTGGCAGGTCGACGGTGAGCAGCTTGACCCGGAAGGTGGTGTAGCCGAGCCCGAAGCCGAACGGGAAAGCCGCCTCAAAGCCATCGTTGTCAAGCTTGCGCTGTCCCCACCAGGAGTCGTAGGTGATGGCGGTGGCGTGCTTGTCGAAGAACGGCAGGTGGTCTGCACTGGTGGGGATGGCCAGCGGCAGGCGCCCGCCCGGCTCTTGCGCCCCCGTCAGCACATCGGCGATGGCGCGTCCGCCCTCCATACCGGGATACCAGGCCATCAGGATCGCCGGGATGGCCGCGCGCCAGGCCTCCATGACGATCGCGCTGCCGCCGATCACCACCACAGCCGTACGCGGGTTCGCCGCCACGATAGCCTGGATCAGCTGTTCGTCTGTCTCGTGCAGTGTCAGCGAGTCGCGGTCGCCGCCGACGCCGAACTGGCGGGGCCCCTGCCGCGCCACGACGTGCGACACCAACCACTTGACCGGCCTGGTCGTGAACGGGAATCCAAGCAGCGACAGGTCGAGGTCAGGGTTGATCATCATCTCGCCCTCATCAAGCGTCGTGAGCCCGGCCACCACGACCACGGCGTCGGCCTGGGCGGCGGCGGCAACGGCGGCGGCGACGTCGTGCCCGCTCTCGAAGACTATTTGGGTTGAAGGCAGCGCCTCGCGCAGCCCGTCAAGGGGGCTGCTGGTGCTGGGCGGGTTGACTTTCGACGACCCCGTGTCGCCGGTGTTCGCGGCCTCGGCCAGGTGGCCGATCACCGCCAGCCGGCGCAAATCGGCCGGCAGTGGCAGCACCGGAACGCCTGCCACCGGATCGTTCTTCAGCAGCACAGCCCCGCGCACGGCGGCCTGCCGCGCCAGTTCCCGGTGCTGCGGGCAGGCGACGGCATCTGGCAGCGGATCGTCGCGCTGGGCGGCGTGTGCGATCACGGTGGCGACGATTCGCCGCGCCGAGATCAGCACCGTCTGGAACGTGACAGCTCCGGTTGCGACAGCCTTGGCAAGACGCTTCCCGCGCAGGGCGTGCAGCGGCATCTCGACATCCATGCCGGCCTGGAGGCTGGCCACACCGTCATGAATGCCCCACACCCAGTCGCTGGTGACGAACCCGGTGAAACCCCACTCGTCGCGCAAGATGGTTGTCAGCAGCGTCTTGTTCTCGCCGCAGTACTGCCCGTTCACACTGTTGTAGGCATTCATCACCGAGTCGGCACCGGCGTCGATTGCCGCTTTGAAATGTGGCAGGTACACCTCGTGCAGGGCGTGCTCGTCGCACGTCACATCGACGACGAACCGGGCGTCTTCAATCGAGTTGAGCGCGAAGTGCTTGACGCAAGCCATGACATTGCGCCGCAGCCCGCGCACCAGGCCCGCTGCCATGCTGCCCAGTAGCACCGGGTCCTCGCCGTAGGTTTCCTGGCAGCGCCCCCAGGCGGGGTGGCGCACCAGGTTGACGCACACGGCACCGGAATAGTTCGCGCCGCGGGCGCGTGCCTCGCGGCCCATGGCCAGCCCGATCTGTTCTTCGAGCTCCGGGTCCCACGTGGCGCCGCGGGCCATCGTCACCGGGAAGCAGGTCGACTGGCCTACCACCACCCCGCGCGGCCCATCGCTGAATCGCACCCCGGGGAAACCGAGACGACGGATCTCGCCGGCTGTCACCGGACCGGCCGGTATCAGCTTCTGAAGCGCAATGAGGCTGCGGCCGCCAAGGTCGCCGTCCAGCAGCCCGAGCAGCTCCTTGTCTGTCATCTCGCCGATCAGCTGGTCGGCCGCATCGGTCGCCGATAGCGACGCCGTTCGCACGCGCCCCACCAATTCGTCGAAGGCGTTCATCTACTGCTTGACCCGGAAGACGTCGTATACCCCGGGCACCTTGTTGATGCTCGCCAGCACATGCTGCAAGTGTTTCGGGTCCGCCGCCTCGAACGTGAGGCGCATCTTCACCCGCTGGTCCTTCGTCGTGGTCACCTCTGCCCGCGTGATGTTGACCTTCAGGTCGGCGAGCACGCGCGAGACGTCGGCCAGCATGCCCGTCTGGTCGAGCCCCTCCAGCTGCACGCTCACCTCGTAGCCACTGGTGGCCGTCGGCGCCCATTCGACGTCGACGATGCGCTCTGGTTGCGCCAGTAGCGACTTGGCGTTTGTGCAGTTGGTGCGGTGCACAGACACGCCGTTCTCGCGGGTGACGAAGCCAAGGATCTCGTCGCCCGGCAGCGGCGTGCAGCAGCGCGCCAGCTTGACCCACATCGACGAGTCGCCCGCGACGACCACGCCGGCGTCCGCGTGGGGGCGGTGCGACGGCCGCATCGGCAGGATCGGCCTGTCCTCCAGGTTTTCGTCCATCGCCTGGTCGAGGCCGCCCTCAGTGGCGATCAGGCGTTGGACGACGCTTTGCGGCCCGACGCTGTTCTCGCCGATGGCGGCGTACAGCGCGTTGACGTCTGCCAGCCGGAAGCTGTTTGCCACCGCCGTCAGGTGCTCGACCGTCAGCAAGCGCTGCAGCGGCATGCCAGTCTTGCGCAGCGCCTTCGCCAGGGTGTCCTTGCCCTCGTCGATGGCGTCTTCACGCCGCTCGCGGGTGAAATACTGCCGGATTTTCGCCTTGGCGCGCGGGCTGCCCACGAAAGTGAGCCAGTCGCGGCTTGGCCCCGCCCCCTCAGCCTTCGTGGTCAATATCTCGACCTGATCGCCGGAAGACAGCTTCGACTCCAGCGGCACCAGCCGGCCGTTGACTCGCGCCCCGATGCAGCGGTTGCCCACCTCTGTGTGGATCTCGTATGCCAGATCGACGGGCGTCGAGCCCGCCGGCAGTGCCACGACGTCAGACTTCGGGGTGAAAACGTACACCTCGTCCGAGTTGATCTCGAAGCGCAGCGTGTCGAGGAACTCCGACGGGTCGTCTTCTTCCCGCGTCCATTCACTCAGCTGGTGCACCCACGACAGGTCCATCGTGCCGACATCGCCGGAGCGCGTGGCCGACGGGTCCTGCTTGTACTTCCAGTGCGCCGCGACGCCGTACTCGGCGCGCTGGTGCATGTCCCACGTGCGTATCTGCAGCTCGACCGGGCGTGAGCCAGGGCCAAGCACGGTCGTGTGCAGCGACTGGTACATGTTGAACTTTGGCAGCGCGATGTAGTCCTTGATCCGGCCGGGCAGCGGTGACCACCGGTGGTGCATCACGCCGAGTGCCGCGTAGCAGTCGCGCACGGAGTTGACCAGTATGCGCAGGCCCACCAGATCGTAGATGTCCTTGAACTCGCGCTCGCGAACCACCATTTTCTGGTAGATCGAGTAGTAGTGCTTGGGGCGTCCGTAAACCGTCGCCTCAATGCCAGCCTTGCTGAGGTCGTCTTTGACGATCTCCATGACCTCTGCCAGTTGCCGGTCGCGTTCCGGCGCGGCATCGGCCACCATGTGCACCACCTCGTCGTACATCTTCGGCTGCAGCGCGTGAAAGGCGAGGTCTTCCAGCTCCCACTTGATCGTGTTCATGCCCAGCCGGTGGGCCAGCGGGGCGAAGATCTCCAGCGTCTCCGTGGCGATGCGCTCACGCTTGTCCGGCCGCAGATAGCCGATAGTGCGCATGTTGTGCAGGCGATCAGCCAGCTTGATCAGCAGCACGCGGATATCGCGGCTCATCGCGATCACCATCTTGCGCAGCGTCTCGGCCTTGGCGGTGGCCCCATATTGCACCTTGTCAAGCTTGGTGACGCCGTCGACAAGGGCCGCGACCTCGTCACCGAAGTCAGCCCGCAGTTGCTCAAGGGTATAGCTGGTGTCCTCTACCGTGTCGTGTAGCAGCGCCGCGCACAGGGTCGACTCTGGCATGCCAAGCCCGGCCAAGATCGTCGCCACGGCAAGCGGGTGCGTGATGTAAGGCTCGCCGTTGACGCGCGTCTGCCCATCGTGGTAATGCTCGGCGGTGCGGTAGGCGCGCTCGAGCAGTGCCAGGTCTGCCTTCGGGTGCACCTCTCGAACGGCTGTGAAGAACGGGTCGAGTGTCGACGAGTACACCGGCCGCGAGGCGCCCCAGCGCGACAACAACGAGCGCATGAGCGTACGCGTCGGCTCCTCCGGCCCGCTGTCGTCCACAACGACGGGCTCAGGAGCCTGAGTGTCGGCGTCTGCTCGCACGAGGTCTCCCTTCGTTAGTTAAACAAGTCTAGTCGCCTCCACGAACTCAGATATGCCAGACTTGTGTTGTGCCCCGCCTCATACATACCTCCCAGGCCCTCGTAGACGACCTCATCGCCGTGCCAGCACTACCCCGCCGCCGCCGTAACATCGTCGCCAGCGGCCACGCCATGTACGCCGGCGGCGCTGTCACCATTCTGGTTTCCGCCGCCCGCAGCGGCGCGGACTGTGTGCATGCCGGCTCTGTCGGCACCGGGCGATACGGCGACCTGATCCGCCAGGTGCTGTCCGGCGCGGGTGTGACCATCAGCTCGCCACCGGTGGCCGACGCCGATACAGGCGTGTGCCTCGTGTTCGTCGAGCCGACCGGTGAGCGCACCTTCATCACCATCCAGGGCGCCGAGCGCCACATCACCGAGGCGTCGCTGGCCACCTCGTGCCCGGTCGCCGGCGACATGGTTGCCGTTTCCGGCTACACCCTGCAGGGCCCAACCTGCGCCCCCCTGATGGCCTGGCTCAGCGGACTGCCTCGCGGCGTCGAGGTCGTGCTCGACCCGGGCGAGGCGTTCGCCGAGTTGGACGACGCCGCCCAGCAGGCCGCACTGGACCTGACAACCATCTGGACGTCGAACGCCGACGAGGCCCGGGTGCTGACCGGCGACCCGGACATGATGACGTCGCCAATCAAGGTGGCTGCCCTGCTGCCAGAGGGAGCACTGGTGATCGTGCGCGATGGGCCGGCCGGGTGCGCCGTCTGCGCCGACGGGGTCACAACCGTGGTGCCGGGCTTCCCGCAAACCCCCATCGACACGAATGGGGCCGGCGACACGCACACCGGCGTCATGATGGCAGAAATGCTTGCGGGCATGGCACCAGTTGACGCGGCCAGGCGAGCGAACGCCGCGGGCGCGCTGAAGGTGACCCAGCGCGGTTTCGACACCCTGCCGACGCGGGCACAGATCGACAAATTCTTAGACAGACAAAACGCTGGCGAATGACGTCAGGCCGCCCGCTGTCAGCATGGCGCGCCCGTCCAGATCGGCCAGTTCCAGCAGCACCGTCGCATGCACCGGGATGGCACCCGCCCGTTCGATCAGCTGCGCCGCCGCCAGCAGCGTGCCGCCGCTGGCCAGCAGGTCGTCGACGATCAGCACGCGCTGGCCCGGTTGCACGGCGTCCTGGTGCATCGCCAGGGTCGACGACCCGTACTCGAGGTCGAAGCTCTGCTCGAAGGCCGGCCCAGGCAGCTTGCCCGGCTTGCGGATGGGCACGAAGCCGACGTGCAGGGCCATCGCCATGGGGGCGCCGAACAGGAAGCCCCGCGATTCGATGGCCGCCACCATGTCGATGCCTTCAGGCGACAAGCTGAGCATGGCGTCAACGGCATCGCTGAACCCGCCCGGCGAGCCGAGCAGCGGCGTGATGTCCTTGAACTGGATGCCCGGCTTCGGGAAGTCGGGGATGTTGCGAATCAGGCGCGCGATGCGCTCGATTGACGGCATGGTGTCATGCCTTCCTCTCGCTGCGGGTGCGGCGCGACGGTTGCGGGCGGCCAGCCGAGGCGGCGTGGCGCACTGACGCCACCGCAGCAGGCGCCGGCGTGGCGCTAAGCTCCGGGGCCTGGTCGACGACCATGCTGGTGATCAGAACGTGCGTCTGCGCGCGGCCCAGGCGGCGTTCCAGTGACTCGCGGTGCGCCTTCATGGCCGGTTCGGCCTCCTTCAGCTGCGTCAGAATTGGCGTGCCGATGAAGATCGACGACCACGCGCCGGTGATCATGCCGACAAGCATGGCAAGGCCGAGGTCTGGTAGCGGGCCCTGCCCGCCCAGCCAGACGACACCGGCGATCAGCAGCGACAGCACCGGCAGCACGCCGACGATTGTCGTGTTGATCGACCGCACGAACACCTGGTTGACGGCTAGGTCGGCCAACTGCGAGTAGGTGAAGTCTTTGCGCTCGATGTTCACCGTGTTCTCGCGCACTTTGTCGAACACCACCACCGTGTCGTACAGCGAGTAGCCGAGGATGGTCAGCACGCCGATGACGGTGGCTGGCGTGACCGTGAAGCCGACAAGCGAATAGATGCCGACGGTGATTAACAGGTCGTGCAATAGCGCGATGATGGCCGAAACAGACATCTTCCAGTTCCGGAAGTAAAGCCCGATCATCAGCGCCACGAGCGCGATGAAGATGATCAGCGCTTGAATGCCTTTCTGGGTTATCTGGGTGCCCCATGACGGGCCTATCAACTGATAACCGACGCCTGCCGTTGGGTCGACGTTGGCGTGGCTGGCCAGGGCCTGGCGCAGCTGCGTGACCTCGTCGGTCTCAAGGCTGCGGGTCTGGATGCGCACCTGGCCTGACCCGGTGGTGGTCACCTGCAGGTCGCCCATGTCTGGCAACCCAGTGCTGTTGACGACGTCTGTGTACTCGGTGACGGTGCCGCTGTTCACGGCGGTCTGCACGGTGAAAACGGAACCGCCGGTGAACTCGACGCCCAGGTTGAGGTGCCTGATCGACAGCGACAGTATGCACACCACCAGCAGCACGCCGGAGATCAAATACCAAACATGCCGCTTCTCGATGAAGGCGATATTGAAATCCGAAACATACAGCCGGTGGAAGAAGCTTTCGTGGTCGACTGGCTTACGCCGGCGCTGTGGGGTGCTCACCTCGCGGTCTGCTGTGCCATCAATCTCTGGCGCCTCGTCGGCGATGGTCTCGTCGTCCACCTCTGGCTTTGTCAATACCACATCGATCGGGGACTTCTGGCCCGAAAGATCGGCCTTTCTGCTGACAGCCATCTCAGGCCTCCTTCACCTTGGTCTTGACGGTGCCGGTGCTCGCCCGTCTGCCACGCAGCGCCTCGGCCGAGACGCCCAAGTGTTCTGGATCGAAGCCAGACATCGGGTTGCCACTTCGGAAGTACTTTGTGCGCCCGAGCAGCGTCATCAGCGGTTTGCTGAAGAAGAACACGATGAACAGGTCGATCAGGGTGGTCACCAGCAGGGTAAACGCGAAGCCGCGCACGCTGCCGATCGCCAGGAAGAACAGCACGATAGCGCTGAGCAACTGCACCGAGTCGGCTACCACGATGGTGCCGCGGGCTTTCGTCCACCCGGTCTCAATAGACCGGGCCAGCGAATAGCCGTCACGTATCTCGTCTCTTATTCGTTCGAAGTAGACGATGAACGAGTCTGCCGTGACGCCGATCGCTAATATGGCGCCGGCGATACCGGGTAAGTTCAGCGCGAAGCCGACCGCTGTGCCCAGCAGCACGATCGACGCGTACGTGATCACGGCGGCCGACGCCAGCGAGCCGATCACGATGATGGCCAGGGCGCGGTAGTAGATGAACGCGTACAGCAACGTCAGTATGATGCCGATGATGCCGGCGATGATGCCGGCGCGCAACTGCTCGCCGCCGAGCGTCGGCGAGACCGTGTCAACCGAGCTGACCTCGAACGCCAGCGGCAGCGAGCCGTACCGCAACACGCGGGCCAGGTTCTGCGCCTCCGCCGCTGTGAACGTGCCGGTTATCATCGCCTGGCCGTTGGGGATCGGCTCGTTGACCTTTGGTGACGAGATCACCTGGCCGTCCAGCACGATGGCAAACATGTTCTGCGGTGACGACTGCGAGTAAAGCTTCGTGGTGGCCGTCGCGAACTGCGAGGCGCCAGTCGAGTCGAACGACAGGTTGACCTGGTAGGCGACCTGCCCTTGCGGCACACCGGCAGTGGCGCCTGTCAGGTGCGTCCCCAGTATGACGGCCGGCCCCAGCAGGTACTTCGCGTCACCAGCCTCGCTGCACGCGAACAGCGGCTGGTCCCAGACGTCGACAATCGGGGTGTTGTCGGGATAAACCATCGTGCCATCCGGGTAGTCGGCTTTGGTGCCATCGGGGAACCTGCCGCCTTCCACCTTGTCATTGCAGTTCCAGTTGGTGTAGTCGGTCGTGTCCTGGGTTGTGGGCTGCCACGCCAGCAGGTCGTCGAATGTGCTGTTCGGGTTCAGGCCAGCCTCTGTCGGGCGGGTGGTCGGGGGTGCTGTGGGCATCTGGGCGCTGTGCGTCATGTTCGGATCGACTGTGATGGCAGCGGTTGTCTGCTTCGTCGCCGTACCGCTGGCATCCGTGGCGTCGGCCGTCAGCGTCGACTTGCCGTTCGGCAAGCTGACCTGGCACGACCAGGTGCCGTCATCGGCGACGGGCGACGTGCAGTTGCGATCGCCGCCGGCGTCAACCTTCACCGTCGTGCCGGGGCGGCCGGTGCCCGTGACCGTAATGGCGCCATCGCGCACAGTCGTGTCGTTCACAGGTGATGTGATCGTCGGCGCCGTCGTGAAGTCTGTGTTCACCGTCACGGTAACGGTGGCTGGATCATAGTCGGTGCTGGTTGCCGTGTCCGATGCCGTTACCGTCAGCGTCGAAGCCCCGCTGGGCAGATTCACGACGCACGACCACTGGTTCGCGTTCTCCGTCGAGTCATTCGGGTGCACGTCCGCCGTGCAGGTGTTGCCGTTGCCGTCGTCAACCAGCACGGATGTGCCGTAGACGGTGGTGCCGTAGACGGCGACGGTGCCACTAACCGTCACCGCGGACGACCAAACGGTCGTATTGCCGGCCGGGCTGGCGATTATGGCCGCCGTCGACACAGTCTGGGCATCCATCTGATACACGTTGCGGAAGTTGACCTTGGCCGTCTTGCCAATCAGGTTTACCAGCTCCTGCGAGTCGACGTTTGGCACGGCCACCTCGATCTGGCGGGCGCCTTGCAGCGTCACAGACGATTCGCCGACGCCGAGCGAGTCGACGCGCTGCTGGATGATCGACAACGCTTCCTGCATTGCCTCTGGAGTGGGCGCGCCGGTGGCGTCTGTCACGTCGGTCGTGCTGGCCGTCAGCGTGACGGTGGTGCCGCCGCGCAGGTCGAGGCCGAGCCGGGGAGTCCATGTCTGGCTGAGCGCCATGACGGCGTAGAGGGCAACGATGATTAGCACGAAGGCTACCAACTTGTGCCCTGGTTTGTAGTTCTTGTTCATGGTCCGGTTACTTGTTGTCTTCTGAAGCCTGCTCATCGCCGCTGTTGTCAGGCGTGCCGTCAGTCACCGCTGGGTGATCCTCTGCCGGCTCGATGGTGTCTTCATCCGTGTACTCGAATTCTTCTTCTTCTTCTGGCACAGCTTTCATGATGGCCTGCTTGACCACTGTGATAGCCACCCCTGGGGCCAGTTCGACGACCATCTGCTTTTCGCCGACGGCCTGCAGCGTGCCGAATATCCCTGACGTCAACATCACTCGGCTGCCAGGCTTCATCGCGTCCATCATCTTGCGCTGCTCATCTTGCCGCTTCTTGTTCGGACGGATCATCAGGAAGTAAATGAGGACTGCGAATATCGCGATATAGATCAATATCGTCGTCCAACTCATGTGGGGATCCGTTCTTTCGTCAGCAAAGTATGCGCCGTAACGCACCGCACTAGTCTAGTGCACCGCTCCAGCGCCGCCAAGCGTATGCCCGCCTAGCCGAACAGTCCTACGGGATTCATAGGCGGCGGCGTCAAGCCAAGATGCTGCCAGCCGGCCGGCGTCGCCACTCGTCCGCGGGGGGTGCGCATCAAAAAACCGAGGCGCACCAGGAACGGCTCCGCGACCTCTTCGATCGTCTCCTGCTCCTCGCCGACGCTGATCGCAAGAGTCGACAACCCGACCGGCCCGCCGGCGAACTTGCCGCAGATGGCGTCTAGCACCGCGCGGTCAAGGCGGTCGAGCCCAAGGGCGTCAACCTCGTAAAGCTCAAGAGCAGCGTTTGCCACGTCGAGGGTCAGCGTGCCGTCGCCGTGGATCTGGGCGTAGTCGCGAACCCGCCGCAGCAGCCGGTTGGCGATTCGGGGCGTGCCGCGCGAGCGGATGGCGATCTGGTGCACCGCTTCGGCGTGCACTTCAAGCCCGAGCATGGCGGCCGATCGCGTGACGATGCCCTCCAGGTCGGTGGTGTCGTAGAAGTCAAGCGTCGCGGTGAAACCGAACCGGTCGCGCAGCGGCCCCGGCAGAAGCCCGACGCGCGTGGTAGCGCCAACCAGCGTGAACCGGGGAATCTCAATCGGAATCGCGGTGGCGCCAACACCCTTGCCCACCACGACGTCGACCCGGAAGTCTTCCATCGCCAGGTACAGCATCTCCTCCGCCGGGCGCGACATGCGGTGGATCTCGTCGAGGAACAACACCTCGCCCGCCACAAGGCCGGACAGTATCGCCGCCAGGTCGCCGGCGTGCTGGATCGCCGGGCCCGACGTGATGTGCAACGGCGCGCCCATCTCGGCGGCGATGATCATCGCCAGGGTCGTCTTGCCAAGTCCCGGCGGGCCGGCCAGCAGCACGTGATCCGGCGAGGCGCCGCGGTGCTTCGCCGCCGCCAGTACGAGGCCCAGCTGGTCGCTGACGCGCGGCTGGCCCTTGAACTCGGCCAGCGTTTCCGGCCGCAGGGCGGCCTCGGCGGCGCGCTCGTCGTCCTTCGCCCACGGATCCATTGGCCAGCGTTCGTCCGTTCCTGTTATCTGCGCCATGTCACGCCCTCGCCAGACTGCGCAGCGCGGCCCGCATGAGCGACGCGACAGGTGTTGCCGGGTCTTCT
>Ga0123354_10009687_pt1 | contig 14790 bp, 7 predicted proteins | sample TergutLab28metaG_2_FD_97872 | JGI IMG/M metagenome (GOLD analysis project Ga0123354, IMG submission 97872) | Labiotermes labralis P4 segment gut microbial communities from Petit-Saut dam, French Guiana - Lab288 P4 | ecosystem: Host-associated > Arthropoda: Insects > Digestive system > Gut ... | reverse complement strand
TGTTGTTGAAATCGCGCGCGTCGCCTGACATGCTTCCTTTTGAGCCTCTGTAACAAAAAAAGACTTGCAATTCGGCACATGAACAGACCCCTCTTTCCAACGACACTATCGATTCCGTCCTACGACATCGGGAAGTAGGTCGGGCTAAGGACTTATCAGCTCCCTCTCGTAAAAATTCGCGGGGCGCGGCAGTCCACAAGGGGGCCGAGACCCGACTATGTTGCATGTGCTTTTGTCTCTCTCGGTAATGTAAGATGTAATTACGTGATTATTTGTCGTGGTGACAGCACTTGCGGGCAGAGACCGTCTTGCGTACGAAACTGCTTTGTTTCCTTACTTTTCCCTTGCCGGTCCGTCCATACTGGGTGAGGGAGGGGCCGAAAAATTTTTTACTGGAGTTCGAACCCGCTCTAGGCGACCCTGCACAGACATCCTGGTAGAAATTACCACTACCAAACTCCACCCCATTTAAATGAGTGATTCAAGCTTTCTCTCCTCCAAAAATAAATGGTATCAGACTGACATCCTCATTGGGTCCACTCTAGACATTTTAATGAAGAGCAGTAAATGCCAATTTGTTGTATGAATATGCAGTGTGGACCAATGCTGCCAACATATATTATGCAGAAGACAACGCCAGTAATGTAACCAGTAACAGCTCAGTTAACTCCCCCCCCAATTGATGCTGCGGTTTAAATTTTAACTACAGCTCAGAGAAGAGGAGTACAATTACCCTTAAATAAACTCATACAGTACAGTGCACATTGGCTGTCAACACGTCAATCATTAAAGATTGTACAGTCACAGACACAGGTGTTGTAGGATTAATAAAGTGACTGATTGCACACTGGGTAGCTGGTTGCAATTCTGCGCAGGGTAAGAATTGCCTTTACCAGACCAGCTCTTGGTGTACCCAGCCTTCTATCCCATGGATATTGTAGATTCTTCTTCCAAGATAATTTTTGTCACGTATACAAAAAAAGTTGTAAAGGTAAACAAAGGTTTTAGTAATGAGCCCTCAGGGTCAACATCGAGGCACATGATAGGAATCCGAAGGCCTGCACTCATATGTTTGCCATTGAACGTTTGGGCCGCCGAGCCCCGCCCCGTTGGCTCCGGTCGGGAATAGTTAATGACAGTCCTGAATCGACACAGCAATGTGCATTCATGTGTATATATTAATACCATCCCATATGGATACAGTTTCAAGAAAGAAAGAAAAAAACACAGCACGTTGTTTCCTTAATAATAATAATAATAATAATAAAACAACAATAATAATACGTATTACAATCACAAACTGTATACATTTACGAGATATCTCCAAAACAAGGTACAATTACACCATCAATCAATATAAGTTTACCAACCAAAAAGAAAAAGGACAAAAAACTAGTAGACAGGGAGCAGACAGCCTGCCCATCCCCCAGCTTCCACATCCTCCATCATTGATGTACCAAAGACAATTGCTGGACAGATGGCCATATATGCAAAAATGAACAAAGAACAGAAGATAAACCAAAGTTCCCAAAAGAAACCAAACTAACATAAATACGTACTCAGACTTTCTGTCAGCCACAGACAGAGGGAGAGAGAGAGAGAGAGAGAAGGCTGTCGTCTCCCAACCTGGATCGTAAGAGAACTCCCGAAAAGAATGAATCTTTAAGTCCCCTAAACGCAAACGAGCCTCGTCCTACTAGCTTTCCCCCTTTTTCCCATAGCAACCAATCACCAAGCGATGCCCAAATAAGGATGAAAAGTGAAAGGGCTCTTATCACCATCAGGTTTATCCATGAGCCGATGCATCTACAGGATCGACCTTAACATTTACATGCTTTGAAGGCGGAGGTGCTATGGCCCAACGCAGAAAACAAATGGAGAATGGAGACAAAAAACAAACGAGGAGTTGGAAAACCTGATTAACCATGAAAATATAGTAAGGCACATTAAAAGTAACAGACTGAGTTGGGTGGGACATGTTGAAAGAATGCCTGATGAAAGAGTAGTTAAAAGCATTTATAAATGGAAACCACACGCAACAAGACTGAAAGAAAGGCCAAGATTAAGATGGGATGATGATGTGAGATGATTTGAGGAAGATGGGAGTAAATAATTGGAAACAGAAGACACAGGAAAGGAAACCATGGAGATGAATAATTGAGCAAGCCAAAATTCACAAAGAGTTGTAGAGCTGAGGAAGAAGAAGAAGATGGTGGAGGTGCATAGAGTTGCTGTAGAGGAATGAACCTCGATTAAGTTTCACAAGCGATCATCATTACTAAAATGTATCAACAAAACTGTTCTGGGAAATGACACTGTGAATAGCTGCAAGACTAGAAATTGCCATATTCACTGTGTCTACGTGCTAGAGGGACAGTTTCCAGACAAGATACATTATTTAAAATATGAAGTTTTCATGGTGAGTGTATGCAATGAAATGTTCACTCCGATCAGTGACAATGATTCAAAATAACTGCAGGATAGATTACCATTAATGTCTTTACAACCGGACAAAGCAGCAATGATCAGATAATTTGTGAGATAAGTTCCTGCTTGACTCTAACTACTGCCCTTACTTGGTTAATGTGAACTCATGATGGAGACAGGAATGGGGTCCAAAATATTGAGGATATATTCTGTATTCACATGGATAATTACCTGAGAAGATTATTGCACTAGGTGTTACATATTAATGTGCTTTGCAAGAAAACCAATAGATTAACATTTATTTTAAAAAATCTTGTAAGCATAATACATGGCAATGTATTAACTTCTTAAAATACAGAATGTTTGCGATATAAATAAGGCATTCACTGCACCATACTACACAGAACCCACCATTTGTCATGTCTACTATTCTGTCAAAACCCTAGGCCATATATTCACACCAGTACACAACAATGGAAAAATTGTTTTAGAATCTTCACTGCTTCAGAAAGTACAGAGGATGATGAGGGTTTTCAAACTGAATAATAAGCATTTCCAGAAATGACATGGATAGTGTGGTGTGTAGTAAGCTGCCTCCCCCCAGTACACTCTTCTCACTGCACTGAAAAGAGATATTAGCTTCAGACAGTGGCAACCGATGGCAGTGAGTTAACCATATTGAGGAGAGGCAGCTGAAAGTGAAAGTCAAAATATATAAATGTATTTCAGACTGTTTCAAAACGTATCTGGGAACAGCAGTAATAAATAGAAATGAGGCTCATTATTAAGTTAAGAGAAAACTGAATTCTGGAAATGATTATTATAAAGTTCAAGAACTGTTATGCCTTTATTACTCATTTTGTTTCAAATCATGCTGACATAATTAACTTTATCACAAGTATTTTTTTTGCTTCCTTGTAGGAGAATTTTTGTCTTACTCTTTACAGCATTTATTTTGTACCATCAGAAAGTAACACAAACATCAGATATAGGCAATTTAGTTCTCACATTTTCCTGATATCATAGACCTGTGCAAAATAAAAATGTGTCAAGGATAAAGCACTCCCTTGTTTTAGACCATTTTCAACTAGAAAAGGGTCAGCATAAATGTTTACATGTAGTAACTACTACACACTACATGCATATACATTTTAATAAACTTAAATAAGAAAGAATAATTTATTCAAAATTCAGTTCAACTCTTATACAGTAACAGTAAACACAGACTTATTTGCAACCTGTAACTATTCAAGGTACTGATCCATTATATTTCTTTTCCTATAGCACTTTTCAACTGCAAAATGTAGTGAAACCCCTATTCAAGGTTTGTATGGGGGACAAGGCTTTTGTACCTTAAATGGGGATTTTAAAAAATACTGCTTTATCCTTAAGAAGGTAAACCCTTTAGACACCCCAGACTTGGACAATAATTGTATTTACAGTTCTTGACTTTGTGGTCTATATTTCTTATCCCCTTTTCTACCCTTGCAGTTACTATGAGCCTAAAGAGACAACATGGCTACAATCATGAACAAATGGAAGGTTTCGTAAAAAGAAAGCTCAAATGATACGAGAAATAGAGAATGGAAAAAAAAAAGCTGATATGTTGGGAATCCTGTCTCAATAATACAATCCAAACTGTTTTGAAAAACAGAACCACAGTTCTTAGAACATTAGTGTATTTTCTGTCAAAGTACTTTGCATTCACTCTTACCAAATCATCATACTTCTTGGTCAACAATTACACTTATTTATAATGGGACAAATAATTCAGTCAGTCCATGATCTTGCAACTGAGTTCAGCCAAAAAAAAAAAAAAGTTGTGTTCTCTTACCATAACACCAGTTTCACAAACTACATAACACCAGTTTCACAAACTAGAATTTCAAACAAGGACTGTATTGCATAATATGAATTTCCAGACATGGCACATTATAAAGTGTTTTGTATTTATTACAGCTGCACATAAATCTGAATAACCCCTTCAAACATAACACAATATTAATCCCAAAGTACAATCAGAATTACAAATTTAAAGTTTTGTTGACTATGCATCGTGATATATCAGTATAATATGAACCAACAAGATGCACTATTTTCTATTAATTTATTTCAATAATAAGCCTCTACATGTTTCGAGCAGGCTTGCTGCTCATCATCAGGAGGATCAACTCTGTATAAACAGCAAATGGTATAGTCATGTGTTATGTTGATTGGCTGCTGGCAGGATCAGGATGGAACTGACTTTTTGTCATGTCAATGATTGAGTATTGATCAGTAGTCAGGTGGGATGTGACATATTGTGTAAGTTGTAGATCAGCTGGTACATGGGGTTGTGTTTGCTTATGTGTTGCTCATGTGCATTTGCGTGTTAGCTCCCTGTCCAGTATAACCAGCTTGCTGGTAAAGTGTGGAACGTTGCTGTGCTTGAGGATGTTGCTGCATTGCACTGTTATCAACCGTCTGCAGGTCTCTTCCTGCTATAGTTGTTGCAGCAGTTTACGACAGTGATGCTTCTGCAGCAGGACTTGACTAAACAATTAGCTTGACCTTGTCAAGCTAATTGTTTAGTGCCCCTGCAACAGCAGCAGCAACCACAGTCAAATCCTGCTGCAGGAGCATCACTGTCATCAACTGCTGCAGCATCTACAGCAGGATATGACCTGCAGACAGTTGATAACAGTGCAATGCAGCAACATTTTCAATCACAGCAGCATTCCACAGTCTACCAGCAAGCTGATTATACTGGACAGGGAGCTGACAGGCAAATGCAGATGAGCAACACATAAGCGAGCACAACCCTATGTACCAGCTGATCTACAACTTACACAATACGTCACATCCCACCTGACTACTGATCAATACTCCATCATCGACACGACAAAAAGCCAGTTCCACCCCAATCCTGCCAACAGCCAGTCAACATAACGCATGAATATACCAATTGCTGTTTATACAGAGTTGATCCTCCTGATGATGAGAAGCAAAACTGCTTGAAACATGTAGAGGCTTATTATTGAAATAAATTAATAGAAAATATGTATCTTGTTGGTTCATATTATATTGATAAGAATTAAAATATGTGAATCATACAGCTGGGTCTACAGTCATGTCTGAAAATAGGAAACAGTTTGTATCAATAGACGGATGACCTATATGACGTCACATTAATAATTAGACCAGTCAGACTCCAGCTATACTACACACCAGCAAACATGAAGTTTCAAAGTCTTCTGAGGTCAAAATATCACAACTAATGCAAACACATGCACTCAGACACGTCACTCCTGAAGTAAGGATAGTCTACTTTATTTCACATGTCCAAAACATGAAGACCATCCCCCCTCCATTAGAATCAATCGCTGCATGCTACCATCGTCGAATTGGAAATGAGGTCACATCTCAAAGCCAGGTAGAGCTACCCCAAATGTTGGATGTGGTCACTCCTCTTCTACACTTCTGTCACTCTCCTCCTCCTCCTACATGTCTTTGTCTGCATTTGCTGCTTTGTCTATGTCTTCCAAACCCTCAACAGAGCTGTTGTTATGACACTGCTGAGAGAGTTAACAGTCTGTGAATGAGATCTTCTTTTAATTTCCTTTCATCCATTTGCTCATTTTGACAGAAAGCTCAACTTTACTGAAGCAGCTACCTAGCTAGTCAGAATTCCTTGAACGCCATGCTGCTGCCACATGGCAGAAGACCTGTAGATCATTCAGCTGAAGTTATTTTTGCTGTCCAACAAGCTGACAGTCTGCATGAATGCCTTTCTGTACTTGGCCTTCATGGTGTTGAAGTTGCCTCAGTCTAGATGCAGTTGGTGCAACTGGCAGGAAGACGGTCTTAAATTTCTTAACACTCTGACATGAGAACTAAACTTCCCAGTGCAATCTGCAGAACAGCAGAATTTAAATGACAGCTGGATAAGAGCAGCCATTGGCATTCACTGGTGTTCAGTGTTTTGAGCATCACACTGCATGTTAGAAATACATAACATTTAGTAGTAACGGGTTAAGAACCTGATATAACTCACTGATCAAGTGCACACTTATTCAGAAATAGTATGACTTTTCTTATAAGAGACCCCATCCTTGAATCAAATCCTTCCTATTCACAGTGCTGGTTAGTCCTTAGATTAACAGACACTAAATTAAGGAAAATAATACAATGGGTGTATGGAGCCTTGGTCAGGACCACAGCATATATATCTTAAATAAAGTTCAATCTATAAGATTATAATAAAGCAAAATCCACAAAGAACAGTAACACCCAATCACATAAGGAAGTTACAATGACCATTCTAAAATCACAATTCATGTCCCATAAATTGGCGTTTCACTGTATATGATCAAGAGTTGACCTGTTGTGGCAGAATTCATACTGATCACCAAAAATTTTATTCATTCATAAATTGTATGATCCATTCCAGAAAAAAAAATATAATACAATTTTGTGAGGTTCAGATGAGGTAGATTCCTCAGAAATTACTGCATTCACTCCCATCTCAAATTTTACATATACAAACAATAACTCCTTCCATGCCTGTACAATTCTTATGCATAAGGAGCAGTCAGAAAGCAATGCATCATATTTCTAGCACCTCATTTCTACTTTTCAAGGGAACAACCACTTTACCAGTGAAGTCCTTGAACATTCTTGATTATATTCTATTATATTTTATTAGGTTTAGCTCTTCTGCTCAAAGGATGGCAGAACCACAGCCGGCTGGAACAGGAGAGACTGATGTGCAGTTCGAACAAGCAGTGATGGCATTTTTGGTTGAAGGTAAGAAGCTGACTTGCATTCATGAATGTTTACTCAAAGTGGGTGTAGCAGTTACTGTGGATGTGAGTACTGTTTGATAATGGGTAAGATGGATTAAAGAAGCTGAAACAGGAGGAGCAGCACTTCATGACAACTACAGAGTGGTCACACTCACACTGCAGTGAACCCTCACATCTGCTGGGTTGATAAACTGATATTCAGTGATCAATGCAATGAAACAGATAAATTATGCTCCAACTTATCCATCAATAAAAGCAGTGTATTGACAACTATTGAAGGACTTGGCTATTTCAAGGTTTGCCCCCACCCCCTCAGTCCCACAGATAGCTGATAGAGGCACACAAAAAGACAAGGACAGCAGTCACCACTGATCTTTTGCACCAGTACAAAACTTTATGTGAGAGCTTCTTTTTGCACAATGTCATGGGAGATGAAACCTGGGTCCACCATTTTGAACCCACATCCCAGCACCAATCAAGGATGACACCATACAAGAAATCCAAGGAAGAATTTAAAAGTGTGCTGGCAGTTGGAAAAAAGCATGGATGGGATAATAATGGTGTTATTCTCATGAACTTTTTGCCTAGTGGGACAACAAAGAACTCTGACCACTATACTGCAACACTTGGCACTCCAAATGATTACCTTTGTAGAGTTCGTCCCACAAGAAAAATGTGTGAAGTGTAGCTCCCTCACAATGCTAGGCCAAACATAAGAGTGCACACCACAGGGGCCATCACAAATGTTGGATGGAATCGTTAACATATCCACCCTAGAGTACTGATCTCACACCATCAGATTATCAACTGTTCGGTCCTTTGAAAAAAGCCAGCAAGGACACAATTATGCCAGTGATGAGGTACAGCAAATGACAGTGGTTGCAGAGAAGGAAGACTGTCGACAAACATAAAGACTATACCGACTATTAACTATGCATTAACATTATAGTGAAATTTTGTCAAACTTGCATACATCCAAATTTTAATATCATACAATAAAAAAAAAAAAAAAAGGAGGCATTACTTTCTGCCAGCCCACTGTAATTTAAATTACAAACACCCAATCATCAACACATTACACCTGCTGTTTCAATACGAAAAGCCACTTCCAAAAATATATTCATGGTTCAGCGAGAGTTTTGTGATAGTTCCTTCAAACTGTTTCTACAAGAGTCTCAATTTGTACACACAGAAAGTGCAGCTTTGTCTTTTCAGTTGCAGTAAATTCATATGGGAAGAGCTGTCTTCTCCACAAGAGGAGAATGGGCCCAGCAAGAGAAAAGACTGATGTGAAATTTAGAGAATGTGGCAGGTGCTCCAGTACCAATACTTGTATATAATGAAAGCAATAAATTTAACAAACTCATTTTCTTTTTTTTGTTTCAGGTAGAAGTAAGTACCTACTGATACACACACCACCATTTGATACTATAGAAGATGCATATATACATGTGCTGCACTGCTGAAGTAAAAATGATACTGTTTCTATGGAGTGACATACAAGGTGTACTTATAATGAACATGTTGTAGTTACAGTGAGCACCCATTCAACATATTTACTGACAAAAGGAATGTTTGTACCACCTCTTTAAGCATTTCATCTTTCTCAACAGAATTATCACGCAAGTCTATTGAGGACAAATTGGTGCAAGGTTGCAGGAACTTAACTTCTTCTGCGGTTGTGATGATGTTGCCTCGCAGTGACAGAATTTGCAATGACATGAGTGAGGGCATCCCCTGAAGACTTGCAATGGCATTACTGTCCAGCTTCAGGACCTATCATCAACATAGTACAGCATGCACTCAATATCAAAATTAGAAGGCTTTCTGTTTGGTCAGGAATATTAGAAACCACTTTCACTCAACATTTGAGTCCCCCAGCATCATGTTTCATTAAAATTTTTTCATGGTGTACTGCTCTTCATTACCCTGCCAGAAGGAAAGAAACTGTTCTCCAAAAATGAAGCTACTACTGACCAATAATACATGTCCTTTATTTCAAAGGCACTCAGTTTGAACCTGAGCTGCAATACACACCACCTTAAGGTTTTTCATGTCATATCTCAGCCTTTCCTGGTGAATACTAACTTGTGTAACAACTTCAAATGGGTCATAACAATATCCTTCCTATACTTTCCACTCCATTATGCATGACGAACCTGTGACTTTTTCTGAAGATAAATTATCTCTACAATTATACAGCTTCATTAAATAATGTAAGATTCAAGTATTACATGAATATGGACTGGCTATGGGCTGGATAACTAGGATTTCCCTTCCATCCCATCAAATAACAACAGGGAGTGTTTCCCACAAATATATGCAGTGCATGAACCTGACCATGCAGCTCCATCTAATGCTCAGATTAAAAATGCATGGAGCTTCAGGTAACACACTTCCACCAACCTGGCAATGTTGAAGAGGGTGAAGTTGAGGAAGTGAGCAGCTGCTTAGATTGTTGCTGCTGAGGTCAACTGTGTGCACACAACTCAGGTAATGGCAGTTGTAGAGGGCTGTCAAGTTCAGGCTTGACAAATCAATATTCTGGTCTAACTCACTGCACTTATCAATGGTGTATTCCATCTTATACCGACTCCCTGAAAGTCCAGAAACAAAACAGAAAACCTCAGGAATACAACCAGTAAGAAATATGTTTCTTTGATTTATATAAATATCCAAAAAATACCAAAGCTTTTTCTGGAACAGCAAGGACAAAAGAAACAATAACAGAACCCTACTTCTACAGGTTTAGTTTTGGCAAACAACCCTGTATGCAAGGATAAAGAAGCAACAATGCAGCATATACATTTCAGATAATAAAGCATCTCAGTATGATGTTAAATCTAAATATTACCAATTATGCAAATCTGACATAGAATTTAGCATTCTAGACACAGTCTAGTCCTCTGGCAATCTTCCTGTAATACTCATCACATTTTAAGAAAAGGTATAAGAAAATTGCATGATTATATAAAGTGTAGAAGAATGCCCAGCAAGTACTTACTATTTGCATTTACTCTACAAAACGGAATCACCAGATGACAGCAAATGATTTGTAAACAGTGTTCTGCTAATAGTAACATGTTTTCACAAATACTTTTATTTCTGCTGCCAAGTATTTGCAACTAATATCTTTGTTGTAGCTTCTATTTAATATTGATAATACTGACCTCACATGTTATCTGAACAGTAAATACTGATACAGCTGTCAATCTGTGGCAGCTACAGTAACTGCCAACAGCATGAAGTTTATCCATTGATGACAGCAAGTGTAAACAGACAAAACAGAGGTCTGCAGGCATATTACTGAAAGTTAATGGTATGATGTATTTCAAATTTAAATTACAATTAAAATTTAGAAATAATGAAAATTACTCTTCTATAATTGTAAATTTCCATACAGGTTACCATAAAAATTTGTTAACTTACAATTAAAATTTAGGAAGAGCGAAAGTTATCATGAGAGGAAGACTGCTCACTGATATATTGTCATCTCTCTGTTGCTTAAACCACTTCAGCAGCACCTCAGTGATGTCACTTTGTTCAGGCTTTTGAAATCTATTTATTCTCAATCAGTTCTATATGAACACACAAAAAATTTTAGTTCGTTTTTCCAAAACCTATGGATCACAGCATTTACAAAACCAAATTCCAACACATGTCAGCTTTTTTGTTTCCATTTTCTATTTCTTGTATTACTTTAACTCTTCCTTTGATGCTCAAAACTTTCCTTGCATTCATGACTGTAGCCATGTTATCACATTACCAGTCTCCTGTTAAGTGCAGGAGCAGGACAGCAAAGGTGAACTTTACACACCAAGGAATTACTGTTATTACTGTCATTGTCAAGGCCTGAAATATATATATGGCTATCTGAGAGGGGACGAAGAGATGGCTGCATTATAAAACAGTCTACTTCTTGGAAAATTATATTTGAACTGATGACTGGCAATCTCATAATATCTGAGGTAGATGTTCTTACATAAGTTGCACTAGGCAGGGCAGAAAAACATGTGCCTTATGGTGAATCAGTTGGTACCACAGAATGTACAAGGTTATAGCCAGGATGGTATACAAACCAAGGTCGTCATAAGATTTCAACTCTGTGTGTGTGTGTGTGTGTGTGTGTGTGCGCGCACGCACACGTGCTTGCGTGTATTACTTGTATACAAGTGTTCTACAATTCATTTTATTCTGAGAATTTTCAATGACCATTTTTGTAGTTTGATTACACTCTGTTCATCTACAGTTCATTTGTAGTTCTTTTGTAGCTGTATAAAATGAGGGTCAAACATGCCAGAAGAGAAGTGGAATAGTGGCAATATTCTCATTTCACATGTACATGATCTTTAAGGTTTCACAAGTGACAGAAATGTATTACTTGTCAGTATTGTGAAGTAAAAGTGAATTCATCAACCAAGTTCCAGGTGCAGCACCATGTTGCAACAGTGAAACATAAAACATAAAAAAAACTGAACTACAGACAAAGCTGTGTCCAAATGCTACCAAACAGTCCATCCAGATTTTGCTAAATAACCCAGCTGATTCAGGTGATACACCAGTACAATTTGTAAACCACTTGTATGAGGATATACATACAGCCTTTGTTTCTGCCACTATTCCCAAGGGAAAATTATGAAACACTGAATCAGTAAACTTCCCAGCAAAGTTCCAGATGAATTCACGTTAAGGAAAAATTACGCTTCACAAATGTGTAGCATGACACTCAATAGACTCAGGAATGAAGGGACAATTCAGTTTGCATGTCAATGGATGCAGCCAATGAGAATGAACAACAGTGTGTCCCTAATGCCATATTTGGCACTCTGGGAGTGGAACAGCCAGTAAATTATATGAAATAATGCTGGATGTACTGCAAAATGTAAATTATTCTCCTACTGGTGCATTCTTTAATACTAACTTGTGTCTTGTGTGGCCGAATGGTATTTTGCGTGACACAGTGCTGCTAATTATGTACAGATGCAGCACCTTATATGATAAAAGCTATGAACACATTGCAAACCGTAAAATTATATATGTCACATGCCTGGCCCAATGGTTTACACTGCATAGTTAAGACATTTCGTTCCAACTTTTGAAACACCAATTCGCAAATTTCTTCAAGGAAAAAAATATTTGTAAAGGATGTAACTAGTAGGCAAAGATTTATTCAAGAATCTGGTGGTTTGCCCATTCTTTCATCTCCAGCTATAACCCACTGGGGAACCTGGCTTGAAACTACTGCATATTATGCCAAAAAATTTGAACTCATCAAAAGTGTAAGCAGCGAATTCAGTGCAGATGATGCAAAGCATATCAAAGAAGCTCAAGATGTGCTCAACATGAAATGAATATGGGAAGATTTGGATTTTATTCATTCAATTTACTTTGTCTGGCAAAAGCCATACACAAACTAGATCAGAAAGGACTGACCCAAAATGAAAGTTTAAATGTAGTTTTAGAAGTTTGGAATGCTTTGAATGCAATCAAAAGGAGGTATTGAAAAGAAAAAATGCACTCAGTGCCATCTAAAAATGCTGGCTACCACCAGTAACTAAAATCTATTAAGTGTTTAACAGTGAAACTTCCATTGACCACTCTTTTGAAAATATTACACTTATAGATACTATGAAAATGAAATATGCCCATGTACTTACATGTGATGTTCAGTTTTCTCTAAATATGAGAACATATTTGCCAGTAATAGGCAGAATTTTTTGTTTCAAAACTTAATGCACCATATAGAGATTAAATGCAACACATTAATTAATTACTTCTAAGTATGCCATTCTAATTTTCTTATTCCATACACATATTTTTATCTTAATCATTTTAATACAATCAATGATAAATGTACTAGATAATGTTACTGAAATTCAATCGTAAGCAAAATAAATGGACTAATTTCTGGGCATGCACACATTCTTAATGCATATTTACATCTGTAACATGTACCATATTTCAAATGTTTGGCTGCATATCTGCATGAATGTTTTGGGAATCTTTGGTGCATACAAATCCAAAGCATATTAATGACACTATGATATATGTTCTAAAGCCCTATTTCGAAATGCAATGAACTGCTAAGGAGGAAAATGTTTGACTTATTAAAATTGCCATTGCAGATTTCTTATGAACACTTTGCCATCTGGTCACATATAAAATGTGATTGCTATACCACACATTTCTCAGCTGTCCTGTATCACTTATTATGTCAAGATTATCAACACCTTGAAGCAGAATGTTTGGGTCTTAAGTTACAAACACACAGACCCTTCCTGACCCCACATTCTTGGAACCATACAATAGCAACAAAGTGACCACAGATTCAGATACCTCTCTATTGTCTTTCATCACTTCCTTCAGTAGAAACCGTGGCTTGTGTAAGAGTGTTATGAAAGACTATGGTATTTTGTGTGAGTTATATTCTGATACATATTTTAATGTCTGAAATTTTAGACAGTGACAGTGTTGTCACCATAACTCCTCCACGTAAACAATTTTGATCTGTCCCTTAATTTTTACTAGTGAGAGTGGCAAGTAAAGTAAGAGGAAGAAAGTAGTGAAAACCAGGTGGCTCTGATGATAAAACAAGCCAGAAAATACAAGATGCAGGGAGGCTATTAAAAATATGGCCTGTATATGAATATTTTATACAGAAATGCATGTCAGTTTACAACCAAAAGAACTGTCACCTGATGACATCATGATCCCATGGTGGGATCACCTGAAATTTAGGACATGCAATCCAGGGAAAATAAAATATGGTATTGAGTTATATCTGTAAGATGAAATATACATTTGGGGGACACAGTTTTATCACTTCAGACAGAAATTTAGGCCAGAATCCTCTCACCTATCAAGCCATTGTATAATAGTGTGAGATAAGTTGCAATATCGCTAGACAGAAAGGCAAGACTTGAAGCACTAAGAGGACTAACAAGGGGCAGTCCAACTATCCTAGAAAATGAAGCCAACCACTGGAAAATATGGCAGTCTGCATTCCAAAGGAAAGGTGACATAACAGTCCAAGTGTGGACAGACAAAAGATTTGTGTGATTGACAAGTGCGATCCATGATGCAACAGCAGTGAATGCAGGAAGGAAAGACAGAAAAGATCTGGAAATATATACACCTTGCACTGTTTTTAGTCAAATAAATTCATTAAGGATGTAGATAAGGTCAAGTACCTTAGTTTTTACTCAGATCTAAGGAAAACTGTCAAATGACAGAATATATCTGCTAACCTGTCCACCCTTAAATGCATTTTTGTGTACAAAACAGTAAACAAAAACAAGAAATAATTACATGGACTTCCTGCAAAATACAGCAAGTTCCCAGATATCAGAAGTCCTGAATCCAAATGAGTTGAGTTCTGAAGAATTACAGTTGCTAGAAAAGCAACCAACACAAAGGGGGTCTAAACAGGACTCCCCAGGCAGATTCTCAGGGATTTCAGCAAGCACAAACTGGACAAAATTGTTGCTGGGGGGGGGGGGGGGCAAGAAGTACCATCCCAAAAAGGGAAAAGTAGGCACTCCAAAAAAAAAAAAAAGGAAAAAAAAATCAATTTGACATT
>Ga0123354_10009686_pt1 | contig 14791 bp, 10 predicted proteins | sample TergutLab28metaG_2_FD_97872 | JGI IMG/M metagenome (GOLD analysis project Ga0123354, IMG submission 97872) | Labiotermes labralis P4 segment gut microbial communities from Petit-Saut dam, French Guiana - Lab288 P4 | ecosystem: Host-associated > Arthropoda: Insects > Digestive system > Gut ... | reverse complement strand
TAAATTTTATATATGTGCAGTGGTTGGTGTAATAATTGAGAAATCAAACACTTACACATCACAACATACAAAGGTAAAGTAAAGACAAAGTTTTCCCTGCCCTTGCCATGAAGGGACACAGGAGGAGTAGAAATGTAGCTCAATTCATTCTTAACTATGGCACTAGATACAGACGAGTCATTAATTTCATGCCCCAGCAGCTTTACCCCCAGAAAAGAATACCAGTACACACTGAGTAGGTGAATGAGTAGGGCCCCACAGCAGATCCGGATATTTTGGTGAAGAGAAAAGTCTCGTGCCCCTACAGGGATTTGAGCCCCAGACCATCCAGTCCATATACTAGTCACTAAACCAACTACACTACTCCAGCTGCTTCACAGCATACAAATACGTGAACAATGAAAGCCATGCAGTGACAGTATTTACACAGTTGTCACCAAATAAGTAAACACGTCATTCAAAGGGTTGAACAGAAGTACTGCCCACAGACTAGATGATCCTTGCTAGAAATACAACAGATGCGAAGGCACAAAGTTTCATGGTAAATGACGAGTTTCTCCTACCTAGCCTGAAAAAATTCACATGGTGCACTTGTTTACTACACACTACCTGAAATGCTTCAAGTTGTCAGTATGCGTGCAGTTGTCGAGCAGTCTGTCACTCTTATTGACGGTAGTCCAGTAGTCCCAACCACAGCCAGCAGTCCCCCCACACTGCGCCAGACACGCCCACATCCTGGAGAGATCATCTCTTGGTCTGTGGTCTGTAGTGGTGGCAGCCAGGTGCTGTGTATAGGAACTTCCCTGTTCTACTGTTCCAAACCCTCCTACACCTCTCCCCCATCCAAAACCAGACCCTACACTTATTCACCCACATAAAGCAGCCATCTGGTCTAAGACATACGTCTGCAGCCACTTGAAGGGTGGGATCACAGGTTTGAATCCCACTGAGGGCATAGATATTTTTCTCTCGTGTTTGTCGTGTGTTGTGCAAGATACGCAGCTAGCAGCCACTGTGATGGGCTGATCACTCATTCAGAGGGGTCCAAGTGGGTGTGTTTGCCTGTGTGTGATCTAGACACCTTAAGAGTCAGGCAGCCTAGGCCCAACTTCGGCTGTTGCGCACAAAAAAAAAAGAGACAGTAGCCATTACTGTGCCATAATGCACTGCCAGTAACTATTATCACTAATTGAGCTACCCTTGTATTGCAACTATTTTCCTCTGGAGGCCAAACAGGGTGTTAACACAGCCCAATTAATATACAAATATTTGTACCTTCATCTTTGACAATTATAGAGCAGCCATGAATGAAACCCCTAAACCTTGGGTTTGGAGATCTCCGATCATTGATGAACTTCACTTTGATAGTTTCCATTGGAGTAACGGCAAAGATGGCCTCACACACCCCAGCACCAAGACCACACAGCATTCTGTTGACAGGACTGAGGTTGCCTTTGTCATCCACCGCCACCTTCTTCAGTTGCTCAAATGAACCAAACCTAACAAAATAAAAGACATGTTAATGTTCAGAAGATAAATCATAAATGCAACATCATGCCTTTAACCCACTAATCACTTTATTCACTATTCTTATTTTCAAACAGTTATGCCCTTTTCCAAGGCCAAAATAACCTCTTCTGTCAAGATTACTTTCATTTTTTTTTTATTTTACAATTGGCTTTCCCATACCAACTGCAAGGACACCATGATCTGGGGAGACCAAAACAAAGATGGAAAGACCAAGAAAATCTTCAAGATAAACCTAAACCTTAATTGTTATTATTATTATTATCATTACTATTTTTTGTTTTGTTGATACTGCTGCTGCTGTAGTTGTTGCTGCTCCTGCTGTTGTTATTGCTTATTATTAGTAGCAGCAGCAGCAGTAGTAGTAGTAGTAGTAGTAGTAGTAGTAGTAAGGTGGTGGTGGTGGTGGTGTTAATGACAATGACAATGGTTTTATTTTCTGTTCACTTATTCACCCTCCCCCACCACTCTGATGCTCCCACTCCTACTGGCTCAACAATTCTTTGCATCCCTGTAGATGATACACAATCCCAGTGTCCAGGTGTCATTAACTCAACGTCCATCTCCTCACACCACCCTGTACCCTAAACACAAACACCTCCCACCTCATACACCTAGGCCCAACCAAGTGCATATTACTATCACCACCACCACTGCCTCACCACCCACACTTTTCTGTCATCACCCTAATCACAAACACCTATGTAATACTCTATGTTTTGCCACAAAACTACTCTTCTTAGACTACTTGTCCCTGAAGACAAAGGCACAACAATCAATGGAAACATCACAACCTACACAGCATCATATCCCAGATTACTTAAACCTCCACTTCCTAAGCGTAGAGAAGAAAACCAACTAGATGCTACTAAATGCTTTATTGCACTTATAATCTGCTCAACATGTTCCGGGCACTTATATGCCCATCATCAGAAGCTCGAGACTATATTTGTGTTATTGCCGCACATGGTGTGTATTGCCTTGGTTGCTGGTTGTCGGCTGTTAGGAGCAGAGCAGCAGGCTATGCATCTGGGGTGAGGGAAACTGTTCGAGCAACTTCCCTCACCCCGGACACATAGTCTGCTGCTCTGCTTGTAACAGCCGACAACCAGCAACGAAGGCATTACACACCATATACGGCAATAACACAAGTATAACCTCGAGCTCCTGATGATCGGCATGTAAGTGCCTGAAACATGTTGAGCAGATTATAAGTGCAATAAAGCATTGAGTAGCATCTAGTTGGTTTTCTTCTCTATGCTTATACTATGAGGCACTGACAAACATACATCAAAATCCACTTCCTAGTCTGTCTGAGCCATCACGATCACCTACATTATCCTAATTCTTATATATTTGCCTAACATGATCATCATATGACAGTATGAATACAACAGACCCCAACATAGTCTAAATGATTAAGAAAGGGTCTATCAACAATTTACAAGCAATGTGTTGTTCTTTAAACCGCAAGTGCCTACTACCCAGTTTTTCTCCACAAAATTACCGCTGTCAAGTCTACATGAACTTCTATCTATAGAAAACAGCAGCAATGCTGGAGACATGTAAAATCATGTGAGAAGAGTCACAACAATAAGGTGCAATGTGAATTGATAATTGTAACAACTTTTTCAGACTTCAGTAGTCACTTCAAGCAGATCCTTTTCTACAGCCATCCCTCATCACACAATTGCATACAAATCTATGTCAGCTACCAGTTACTGACAGTCTGGGCCTCATCACACAATTGCACACATGTTACATCCCCCCCCATCCCAATCTCAGCATCACTACCACTCTTATGGACACATGTGCCCATGCTCCAAGTTCATGCAGAAATTAATGTCACTTATGTAACCTTAACACAGAGCTAATGGATGTCATTTGAATTCTGATTCTAATATATTTTTGTTTTAATTACATAAGTAACCTACAATGCCTTATTTAAGCATTGTTACCTCTTTAATATTTTAAATTACTGCATACTGTCTTATCAACAAAGCAAGCACACAAAATAATGAGAGAGTACTAAGATTGTTCAGTACACAACACACACTCATATCCTCTATTTAAAACTGAATTATTTTTTCATTGCTTGACAGCCCTACTTGGCCTAGGTCTCCTCATTGTTGAGGTCTCAAGATCATACTCAGACACACCAAACTCAGCATGAGTCATCTGGACAAGTAATCAGCCTGGCACAGAGACCTCTAATTTGACAACACACAACACTCACAAGAAACAGACAACCATGTCCCGGTGAAATTTGAACCCACAATCCCAGCAAGCACGCAGCTGCACACCCACCACCTTAGACTGTGCAGCCACTGGGATCAGATGACAGGCCTGGAGAGGCCCTTAGGGCTCCAGGAGGTTGAGGCTCCCAGAATTCCTAGACAGTCAGCACACAAAAGCAGTCAAGTTTGTAAGCCCTACGCACCAGTCGCCTTTACCCCCAGAAGATATCTCTGGTATTTATTCCTATTAAAGGCTGAGTCAACCCCAGTGCAGCCAGAAGGATTAAGTCAACGAAAAATCCCAACAATCCCATCGGGAATCGAAACCACAACCTTCCTGCTTGTGGCACAGTGTTTAAACCTGAACTGGGCAGTTCAAATCAATCCCAAGAAGCACGATAACAGTTCCAGATTTGATGTGGGTACATTTAATACACAACAGTACTTGTTTTCATTATAGTTCTTAATTTTTTATTTGTCAGAACTACAAGTTGTATCTATACCTGGTATGATTTTTGTTGGCATAACTTGTGGTTTACATTTGGTTTCAATTTGTTGAGGTACCTGGCTCAAATCTGCCATTACAAATCACTCTAATTAATTCTTCACACTTGCTTCTCTATGAACAGCAGAAGACAATTAGCTAACACCACTCTCCTATCGGTACTGTGCTCAAGCACCACTGTGATGAATAAGGTAACACAGTTCACCCAACATGTGAAAATATGGGTATATGTATCTATCCCTCAGTGGATGCAAGTACCATGAACAGCTCCGCAGGATGGCTCTGGTACCTCATGGAATATCATACAGACCATATGCCAGGACGTAAAGAACCATCAACAGCAACGTGGCATCTTTAACCAAATTATACCACATGAAAAGAAGGCTTAGTATTTCTTATTCAATCATTCATTCACTCATACATACTAATTTACTGAAAAGCAATTCCCCAGAGGTCACATAGTGAAGTTCTGAGGTTATGTATCACAAATTTTTCATGCTTGAACTGTCAATTAACCTTTCAAAGTATCATGGCTCATCCTTTCACAATTGTACACTCACTTGTGGTACTGCTCTAAAACACAGCATTTTTTCTCAGTCATTTGCACAACACACATAAACATACTGGGAAATCAGAGACTTATTTGTTTAGTAATCAAGCATGTAAAAGAATTAAAATACCTGCATCTTCAGAGTTGAAGAAAGCCAAGTTTGAAAAACAGCAGGTTATACATAATCTGCCAACCACTTTTAAATTTCACACCTTCATTAGCCGATAAATATTAAGTAACACAAAGCATAAAGGAAGTAGAAATCTGAAACCAAAGAAGATGACAAGAAAAAAAAAACTGTCTAGATGTTTTTACTTATTCTACTGTAACTTTGTGCTTGGGCTAGCGAATTTGGCAGGTTCTGTGTAACTTGCCATTTCCTGAATGCACTTCCTCCAACCCTGAGGACAGAGGCAGTATATCCTTCTGGAATAGTGGAACCCAACCACCAGACTAAAAAAGGGTGTCACAACTCAGAACCTCAATACAACAAGAAAAATTGGTGAAATTCAAGATGAAGCAGTACAAACAGATGTCATACATAAACAACAATACAATTCCTTTGAAAATGTCAACTTTAAAGATAACCAACATATGCCCAACACAGAGATCAATGATACTGTCGAGAGGCCAATGGGGGGGGAAGATGTGCAAAAGATATTGACAAACGAGTGAAAACATACAGAGTGTTGCACTAATCTCTGTCCTCAGCACAGCGTGTCAGGCCAGCTTTATCACATGTGAAGCCAGCATCTGCTGGGAATTTACCGTCCATTTTTACCCCGCAGTTCAACTTCCCTTACTTCACAGAAGAGTGTCAAGCATAAGCCTCCCACTTTCAGGCAGGCCTCACACATTCCAAAAATATTTCTTAACATACAACAAGCTCTTGGCTTGCAATACTGATGGCTACCCTCCAAATAATGCCATTCAGCTCTTCCAAAGAATGTGGATTGTTCCACACTTTCTCTTCTTTTGTTAGTTCCCTGAATAATGGAACAATTAATTTAAAACAATCGGCACTTCATTCTTATAAAAACATGGGCCATATGATTTTGTGCACATCAAATGCACTTTAAGGGGATGCAAAGGAAACTTCGCAAACTGTATGGGGCTTTTCCCAACACCAGTATCTGTTATTTTGTCTGTTTATGTCCCCACACAATGTAAAAAAACATGCATAATCCAAACAAATACAAGTTTTCATAATTTATTTTTGTCCAGCACTGAACCAATAATTCAATGTTTTCCCCCCCCCTACTGTATACTGCTCTTTCACATGGCATTACTGATGTTGGATACTTTTCATACTTTCACTAACCCTTTGTCCATGACACCTGTGTACTTTGCACATGTATTTCAAATTACATATTTCTATGAACAACAGAAAAAATAAGTGTCCCTATTACAAAGCAGAGTGAATAAGACACTGCAACACTTAGTCAAGTTTCCTTGTATAACCAAGCTCGCATTTCCCTATGCTCATAACAAAGATTAGTGAGACAGTCTGTATAAGAGGAGCGGTTATGGGAGGTCAGTGAACGATACGTCATACGGTTACCCACACAGGAACAATGACATATTCTTCCTGAATTAGGTGTCATAAAAGAGAATGATAGAAACAAAAGTATGTCATTATGCTTGCAAAACCAAAATTATGATTAACTTACTCTAGAACACTTTTCAACATAAACTGTATGTGCGTGACAGGTAAAATTTTCCCATCGCATACAGCACAAGCCTGGAGTCCCCTTAAATTACTTATGCACCAGAACTTAATGAATAATTTGTACCTCACAGCTGATTTCGGTATAGAGCCATATACCAGGACACTAAGGCCCCTGTACAACCCAAACACACCATGTCGCTGAACAGTTTTCTTGACACAATCCAAGATGCCCGTGTACTGCTTCGCAGCCGTGCCAGCTTTCTCATCTAGCTGTAGTTGCGTCTTCACATATTCTGTTGGATATGTAATACATATCTCAATGCCTCCCGTAATTCCACCTGTCAAAGGAATTACAAAATATTTAATACGGTAGAATGAACAAGTGCAGGCAACATAAGATTGGTGTAAGTAACAAAAATTTCACATTTGTAGCACTGTCCTGGGTTGCATACTGTTACCACTAATATTAAAACATTAATGAAAGCCAGTACACTCATGAACCACACCAAAACATGCTAGTACAGCCAACTCCAAAACAGTGTATATATATAAACTACTTCCATGCTGTAAGTATTGTTAAGTTTCTAGCTAAAGAAATGTAACAATCAATTGTGTGTGTACAGATTGGGATACAACTTTACCATAACGAAGGCAATGCAGATATACTGACTATCTGTAAAAAGTAACTTAAAAGAACTAACCAATCAACTAATCCAACAGAGCAGAAACCTTATTCAGAAGCTGAAATTCATAACCTCTATAGACCCAAAAGTTCATTACTTTGTTCACAAGAGCCCTTCCACATCAAAACCCAGTGCAAAATTTTGTGCTGGTTTCTACATTGCGGGCTTAGGAACATGCCTGATATTCATGCTGGACAACTACTGCTTCTCTCTTGACTGTGTCTTATTAATATTTGTCTCGTCCAGCCACAATCTGGATATGCCATGCCCTGATGATAAAGACTCACTTAACTTGGACTTTACAAGGTACCAAAGTAACACCACCCAAAAACAGGAAATGAAACAACACAACAAACCTAACCACGAAGAAGCATAAGTAAATGATAAAAAATCATCTGATAACTTCCATGCAACGTTGGTAGTCCTGAGTACTGGGATTAAGGGAGGAAGCCAAGTAACCAGAATTATGTGGGAAAAATGAAAGACCCAATGTATAAAAATTTTCATACTATTCATTACATTTCAAACAGCTTGTATACTGAAGGTTCCTAAAGTAATATGATACAATCACTTGATTGCTCTCAGACTGAACAAAATGGCAGGGGAAAGTTTACTTTTCTTTGCAGATAATACTAGATTCGTATAATTTCCAACAGGTAGTCACTGACTACATGCAAATAGTCATAAAAAGTTAACTTACTGCTCTATTGCCAACACATCAACCTTCATTATGTTTCATGACAATATGAAGACTGTTACAATGTCTACAATGGGATAATCTGCATATCAGATCTCCCCTAAAAATATTACATTTTGGACACAGGCATTGTTGCATTCTGCAAACACTTCTTTAACATTACCACCAACACCCTCAAGAATCTGACCCATTAGCCAATGTCCTTTAACATCTCGCTCATCTATTCAGTACTACTTTAGTTGTTTATTTACAGTTTACTGACTAATGTGGTTGGTACCTCAGACCATACAGGATCGAACTGCACAACAATGAATGAACACATAGTAAAAAATGTGGAAGGAAAGAGTTATGGCCAAATTTTAGGCATTATCCTGGCTTTTGTTGGGCAGAAAGAAAAAATTACACAAAATAAGTCACAATAAAGAACCCAACCTGAATATGGAAGCAGAAATTCATGTGAAACAATGGTAACCATCTACTATACCACGAAGTGACTTTTCTTCAAAGTCACTACCATGACAACCTCAGTTCTGAAATGGATAGTCAGTATCCTGGCCAAGGTTCACACCAGGAGTCCCATGAATGCAAGTCAAAAGTAACACTGCTTGCACAGACATTTTTGGTATCCCTTCATTGAACTTTTGACATCTCTCTTCCCTTGGTGTCTGGAATTCTAAATTCTATTTGGGATATCTGCCAGTCTTTCAAAATATTTCCCATCAATCACCTCCATATTCTAAAATTCTATTTGTAATGTCTACAATCTACTTTCCTTAAATCTGTTGCTCCATATATGATCTCTAAGTATGGCTCCTGTTTCTTTTCAACACTAAAGGACACAAAGAAAAAGAGGAGAAGGAGGAAGGGGGAGGAGATCAAGATGTAGGTAGGGTAAAGAGGAGGGATGGGGAAGAGTGCAGATGGAAGGCACTTAGCAATGGCAGGACAAAAAGGAGGAAACATAGATCAAAGAGGTGCAGAAGGGGGAATATTAAATGGAAGAGTGAGGAAGGGGAGTGGGAGCCACAATATTTCTCCTACCGATTTCTGTTACTTTCCTATCCTCTGTTGGACACGTACATTTGTATGAAAGTGTATATGAAAATCCTTCATGGGTCTTTTTTTTTTAAGTTTCTCTCTGAAAATTATAATATTGTGCAAGTTTATAAAACCCACAAGCTTTGTTGAATTACAGCTTGTAACACAACCTTGGATATTCAGTCTATAAATGACACATGAATCATAATTATTGTCTCCTCATAAAACCTTCTGCACTGTGAATCAAATTTATGTAGCAGCAACACACTGACATTTCAACTTCAGTATACCACATGACTGTATAAATACCCAGAATGCAGCAGTGGTAACAAAGTAAATATACTGCATGGTACACATACACAGGCTGAGACTATACTTTCCAAAGTAAATGTACCATCTTGTACACAGACATTGAACTAAGCTGTGCATGAATGACAAATAAATGTTTTCAATAAATTACTTGGCATATCAATTTTCTAACAAAGATAAAATATGATGGCCATTTCCATATAAACTGCTTAACTGGTAGGGAATTATTAACAGCATAATTGTGTGTGTGGCAGATATACTGTAGTATATTTTGTTCTTTGGGTCTGTTTCTTTAACCATATTGCATTTTTTGGTATTCTACGAATATTACGTATTGTACCCTAACTTGCACATGTTGCTTACTGGGATCTATCACATGCATCCATCCATCCTTCCATCCAACCACTATGTGACCTCATGCATTCTCACTGCAAGGAGACCCATGGTCACCATTAAAGTGAATGATGAGTGGACCTTAGAACTGTGACAATGATTGGAAATGCAAAATTTAAAAACTATCTGATAGGAATCAAAACCCTGCAATCTAATTAAGTAAAAAATGGAAGCACAGCCACTGAATAAAGGTGGCTTATATTAAATATATTTGAAATACTGCTGACACATAATGGTGACCAATGAGACATCATATTTGGTAAAGCCAGTCCCAAGGTCGTCATTATTACAGGCTTCTCCTCATCTCTTCCTTGCAACTGCTGACACAGATTCCGACCGGACCTTCTTTCCACACAAATTTCCAACCTCTCTACTTTAACATTTTTAGTTTGCATGTCTATATCAAAAGTACAATATTCAACAGCCATCAACTTTGCGGCAATCGCTTCCCTCTTGGCAATCAAACCTTAACTGCTTTGCAATTACGATAATATTTACCGGCTACTATTCCTTTAAGTCCCACGGAGCTTCCACCTACTGCTGCAGCGGCGCCCGTCTTTTCCATCCACGGTCGAGGAAAAGGGTTCCTAAAACCCATCTTTCTTGAATCCATTATATTCGTTGTATTACCACAGCCAGTTACACTTTATACTGAGGTGTCTTACGTCTAACTTCCATGTGGACTTAATAATGCCGATATATTCAATTAACAGCCATCAAACACACAACTTTCTCAAGCCCTCACCAACTACACCTTGTCACCACACCACGACTACAAAATTCAACCATCGCGAGCATGGGTCGCGACGACCACTGACCACCACAGACTACACATTATACCGACCGGCCACAGAAGATAAATCCCACAGATAATCTACACCGATATGTTTTCTGTACGCAGCGGATCAGATTCGAAAATATCGCGGTCATTTAGAACAATCACAGATCACCTTTCGTAGTACTATGCGACGTCAGTCGTTGCATAAAACACACATGGAGGTTAGTTCTGTTCTACCCAATCATTAACACATTAGTTAACCACTTGACATAAGATTAAAATACCCCTTTGAGAAATTTTTAAACGTGCTTCTCTACAACCAGTTGCTACGTTAATGCAATTTACACATAAATCTAATCACGGGACCGGCGCGAGAGGCGGTTCGGACCCCAGTGAAAATTATTTTTCGGTAACCCCAGCACGGGCGGACCGGGTAAAAATCTTTACACTAAATAGGGAAGACTGTCCGTTGCAGAGTGACTTGGGGTTGGTCTGATATTGTTAATTTGTGCAGTCGACAAATAATGAAACTGCGGAGAAAGATGAAAGCAAATGCAACATAATCGGGCCGTGGTACTTTGTACCGGCTTCCTCCTCCCTCTTCGGCACTGTCTTATCATGTATTTGTTAAAAAAAAAAAATAATTGAAATAATTATGGAATAACATAACTCACTTGTCTTTTTTTCCTTATAACAGCATTACTATTGACAAAAATATTTAAACTACACAGAGTAAAGGTTATAACTATGGTTTCATATATTTTGGGTACCTGTCATGTGCGATGACACCAAATGTGAAATGTAATATTGAAATGGTCATGTCCAAGATTACACTTCCTGTCGACTCCTTTATGATATTAGCTCATGAAGACTAACAATTCTGCTTTCCAAAAATCAACATAGTGTATGGATACACATATTGCAGAATCTAGTTTCTTTTCCTAGAATTGGAGCATGGACACAACAAAAAACATTAACTCCACTAGAAATTGGGAAGAGGGGTGGAGGCAGAGAGGTGAGGAGGAGGGCAGTATAGATAAAATGTACACGTATATTAACAGAGTTTTATATCCCATTTCATATGGTGTGAAATTTGGTCTCCCACTGCCCACAGAAGATTCAAGGTTTTTAAAAATTGGATGGCAAAGTAATAAGAGAAAGGTAGAAAATGCAAAACATTTAGTTTCATAATTTTGATTCTTCATAAAACACTGATGATGATCAAATTCAGGAGAATAAAGTGACTATGATAAACTTAACAGCCATGGGGCAGCTGAGAAATGCAAATAAATATTTTAAAAGTGAGCAACCTAATCATACATGAGTGTAGGAGTAACATGGACATTAATAGAATAGTATGTAAGGACACGCATACAAGTAACAATATGAGACCAGATGTGAGCTCCTTAGAGCATAATAATGACTCTGCAGAATCCATAAGAGACATGGAATTCCCTTGACCAGGTTGGTGGCTACTAGTTTCTCAATAATGTCCCTGTACCATAGACTGAGTTACTTAGTTTTGTCTCCCTCTTTAGCAACCACCAGAACAATGCTCAAGAGATTCCAAATGGTGGTAAGAGCTTTACACAACAATGAAGCAATTAAATAGGTCCAATAAATAAATTCCTCACAGAAAAAATGTGCACAGTTTTGTGGGTTTTTTCTTGATATCTGATTAAACTTTTCTGGACACCACTAAGACAGCAATGGCAACAACAAGTCAAGGACACTTCCTGTAAATGTTTGGTCACCCCTAAATGAACCTATGATGCAGTGAGCTAAATCAGGTACATACATACAGATATCATTTCGTAGGTCCATAATTCTGTCATACAACAGTCGGACATGAAACTTGTCAGAGAAAAACACTACGCACAAACAAAAACAATGAAGACAATACAATAAAATCAACAAATATCAAAACTACAGTCTCCAATACAATATTGTGCAAAGCATAATAACAAAGTAATACAATATAAATTGCAACAGAAATAATTTATAAAATTAATTGTCTCTGCTAACCTCCAAAAATTCTTTGACAGAGTGGAACAAGTTGTTTAAGATTATATCATTTTTAGATTGTTTCCTATCATTCTTAAGGTTTAAAATGTTGCTGGGAAGACTATTATATATTTAACACCAGAGTAATTACTTTGAACAGTTGTGATGTTTGCAATTGGAATGAAAGTTGATTTTACATCTTGTCTTTAGTCCATGTTTTCTAAACCTGTCCGAAAATTATTTGGATTATCTGCATACACACATACCTACACACACACATTTCATCGATTCATGACACCCCCAAGGGGCATTTGGATATCAAACATGGTTAATCTGAATATTATTTTACAGGAGCCAATCGTCCTTGAGTGTAATTCATTAAACAAACAAGATAGCGGACAGAACTAGACAATGGGCAAACAAACCGAGAGCATACCAAAGATACAACACAATACAGTATGTTATGTCGTGTTATTATAATCCCCATTTCAACGGAGGCCATGCCAGGCCTGATCTTACATGAGGGTATTAGTCATTTAGAAATTCTTCTAGGGAGTAGAGGGATTTACTTACTAGGTATTGCCTTAAGGTTGATATAAAAATCTTTTTATTTCCTGCTAAGTTTGTTACGTATTCGGGCAACTTATTAAAGATCCTTATACTCATATTATACACTCCCTTCTGATAAAATGTAAGACTACTTACAGGTTTATGAAGTTTTAATTTGTTTCTTGTATTAAAATTGTGTACCTCAATGTTAGGTGTAAACCTTTCCTTGTTTTGTAATACACAATTCATTAGAGATAAAATATATTGGGAAGGTACAGTCAGTATACCCAGAGACTGGAATAGTGGTTTACATGAGGTTCTAGGCCTGGAACCAGTCACGATTCTGATTATTTTCTTTTGGGCTAAGAAGACCTTTTTGCATTCAGTGGAGTTTCCCCTAATAATAATAATACCATAATTTATTATCGAATGAAACTAAGCAAAGTAAATCATTTTAAGCGTGTTCATGCAGCTGATGGTGTACATGGCTCTAACAGCATAACAAGCCCTACTCAATTTTGGAAGTATTTTTATAACATGATTCTTCCAACTTATGTGGTTATCTAATTCTAGCCCCACGAAATTAATATTTGTAACTTCTTTAATTGAGTTATTAACAGAGTCACATTGATGTAGCTGATTTTGAGAGTGATTGGAGCTAAATTTTATTATGTTTGTCTTACCAATGTTTAGAGTTAATCCATTAAAGGAAAACCAGTCAGAAATATGATGTAAAGTCAAATTTTGATTTCAAATCTTCCAAGTTTTTAGCAGAGACTAACACACTCGTGTCATCCGCATATATTACGGAATTAGCAAACTGATTAATGCCACAAGGGAGATCATTCACGTAAATAATAAATAATAGTGGTCCCAGGATCGATCCCTGAGGTACCCCATTTTTTATTGTTTCCCATCTACAAGATGAGTCTTGTTTGTCATTTTGTGAGGTAATTTTGACCTTTTGTTTTATGCTGAGAAGCAGACACTTACAGCATAAAATTGTAGCATAGGTGTACCAAACACTTTTTTTTTGTCATGTCAGTGAATCAGGCATCTTTCTATATTGTTGCCAGCTTTGTTTTCACATGCTCACAATGGTAACAAGCAACTGTGAATGGCATCACCACTTACTAAATCGTGTTCTCTCTCTCTTTCTCTCTCACATGTGGGCCCTTAACAAAACTAGCACAGTCGTATCTTTTGTTTTGCAATGTAATGTATGATGGCTTTGTGTGGTTCCAGAGAGTGGTACACTTGAGTTACTGTTCATGGACACCATGTCTGCCAAACACCAGTTTCACAGCTGATAAGGAACAAGAACTGACCTACGCTGACGCACCTCACAGACTAATTTGTCTTTGGAAGTGATGTGGCTGGCAGACAGGTGTCACACATGGCTTGCTCAAGTACTGCATTCATAGACCAGACATAAACTAAAGGTCAAATTGTCCCTACATATGCCACAAAAGCATATACGGAAAGGGGGCAAAGGTACCCGATTCAACCTTGATATAAGACGAATGTTAGTGGTTACCACTGTTGCTTTATCCAGTGGGAAAGCATTCCCAGTAACCACAAAACGGAGATGGGTTGGCCCATTCTTGGTATGGACAATTTTGGAAAAGTAGATCTTGGCTCTGCTGTCCACTAAACCATCATTCCATGGACAACCAGCCCACAGCCTGGTCAACATTCCAATTAAGCTATTCTGGGTCGCATGGACAGGATATATATATATATATATATATACACAGGGTGTCCCAGGAGGAAAGGACCTAACTTCGGGAGAGTGTTCCTTAGGTCAAACTATACCGATATAACCCAAAACACCTATATCCAAAGTTCAATG
>Ga0123354_10009682_pt1 | contig 14792 bp, 10 predicted proteins | sample TergutLab28metaG_2_FD_97872 | JGI IMG/M metagenome (GOLD analysis project Ga0123354, IMG submission 97872) | Labiotermes labralis P4 segment gut microbial communities from Petit-Saut dam, French Guiana - Lab288 P4 | ecosystem: Host-associated > Arthropoda: Insects > Digestive system > Gut ... | reverse complement strand
GAATAAATTTTTTTTTTTAATACTTGGGTGTTTTTCTTTTTTTTGTTCGTTAGGGGGGGGGGGGGGGGAAGTAGGACTATGTTTCTGTGTCGATTCGAAGTTCGCTGGGTAAAGATAAAGTTCACATTTGAACAGGCCATGAAGGCCCCAAGGGGGGGTAGATTATAGCTCTACTCTTTCTTTAACCTCGGTGCTAAATGGGGGAGTTCTACGCCACGCCTCGGCCGCTTCACCCACGGGAAAGACTCGGTATCCATTGTGTAGGAGGCTGAGTGGGACCCAGGGCCTCCTCTGGAAGGGTGCGTCAATTTCGTCACCACCGGGATTCGATCCCCAGACCGTCCAGCCCGTGGCAAGTCGCTGTACCGATTGAGCTATCCCGACCAATCCTTCGCAAGGTCTATAAGTATTTTATTACTGGTGGTGTATCACAATGTTGTCGAAATGATTCCTATTGCCCTCTACCGTCCATTTCGCCATATAATTTAATAGCTTCTGCTTTTTGCATTTGTGTATTATGGCTCTCAGAGTGATTACTGGTCTATTATAATATTCCAGTGGGTCATATTTCCAAGCGAGTAGATCGTTTTGACATCTTTTAAAAATCGAATTGCGAGCAAATTATAAACATCCGGCATATTTACTTTACATACACTGATTCCACGAAACTAATGTTGCCAGTAGATGCAGCAGTGTGTTCAAACAGGTACTCATATATCAAGCTGAGCAGTTTAACAACCACTGCGTGCACAGTTTTTATTTTTATTTTTATTTTATTTTTTTGGCATGCAGGCAAGACATTTGTCCTTATGCATTCCGTCCAACAATCATATCGGATTCAGACCGATTAGGATAACATTCATTTTGTTTTTTATGTGTTATCGGCATTAAATTTCCACCACTCTACAATAATCTTACGAGTAATTAATCTGATTCTCGACATAACATGAGAGCGTAGTGGCACCAATGTTATCGGCTCCGTGCTATCGGCATGATGACAGTCATCTCTCATCAGTCATGTTTTATAGAAAACACCTGTAACCTCTTCCCGCTTTCCAACATTTTCTTATTTTATATACTTTGTTCAGAATATACTGTTTGTATGTGGGCCTACAAAGAAAACGTACTATATACGTACACATACAACACATTGCGTCGTTCTGTCCACTGTTACCAGGCTGTTCTTCCGTCTCTCCCTGATTCTGGTTTCCTTCCTAGACGATTATATCTGGTATTATACGATTAATAATATGATGTTCAAATATTTTTATTGTTGGGAACGAGTCAACCTCCAAGGTATTTTGACTCACGTGGTAAAAGGGGAATAAATATTTTCATCTGATTATCATAAGAATAAACATTTTCAATATAAGTTGTTTGAAAAAAAAACAAAAGGAAGGAACGTGTTCTTTCTTTTATGGGACAAAGATAACATAAAGTAGTAATGATAATGGTAACAATTAAAAACAATAACAGAAATAACTGTGGCTGATAAATAACAATATAACTGAGATGAAGACAAATGAGGCCATAGCCTCTGATAGGGATACTGTTTGTGTGTATGTGTGTGTGTGTGTGTGTGGGTGTGTGTGTGGGTGTGTGTGTGTGTGTGGGTGTGTGTGTATGTGTGTGTGTGTGTGTGTGTGTATTTTAGGCATTTTCGCAAAACTGCGAAAAGCTACTATTAGCTTCGTCATGTCTGTCCGTCCGTCCGTCTGTATGGCCACCCACCTGGAACATCTTGGTTCCCACTGGACGGATTTTTATGAAATATTATACCTGAGTATTTTTCGAAAATCTGTCAAGAATATTCAATGTTCATTAAAATCTGACAAGAAATGTGGGTGGTGCAACAGCCCAGCTCGGACCTAGGCACCCCACTGTTGTGGTTTCTAGATCACACACAATTGCACACACACACACACACACACACATATACACACACTTTTTTAACATTCATATGTACGTGCGTCGCTAATATATTCGCAGCGTATAACCAACAAGATACAAAGTTTCACAATTTATTCATTACTGTAAGATGCTCTACATGATTCAGACGGGTTTTCCGTCTTACAGAAATGAATAAATTGTGAAACGTTGCATCTTGTTGGTTATACGCTGCGAATATATACACACACATCCAGTAGGATTCCTTGGAACGAGTGACCAGCTCGTCGCACATGTCACCGCCCAATAATATGTCCAATAATAAATAGTGAATTAGAAAGAATGTGAAGAGAAGCGATAGTGGACTAACTTAAGGCTATGTTCCCATATTTTCCGAGAGGGCTAAATGAAACTACGAAAATTTCGGGCAAACTTTCTCCATATTTGAACCCAATAACTTGGGAACCCAAAGTTTATATGACAATCACCCGATCTGCTACGTGCTCACCATTTAGAATATAACAAGAACTGAATCCACTTTTAGTATTTCACGATATATTGTAAAGTCTAAATTTTAATGTGAGAGGCGTAAGTAGAAATGTGGCTTTGATTTTGCGTAGTTTTCTACCAGTGTTCGTCCAAAATCAACTTTCACGTCCATAATAAAATTATATCATTTTGTGTAACTTGAGACTCTGTCAGCCAGATATTACCTCTGAATATATCTGATAAAATTGAAATCCGTACACCTACAGCATTCTAATATCTACAATCTGCTTAATGAAACGCGTACTTAGTAGGAAAATAAAACAGACTTCAAAATAAAAATCTTCATCATCTTTGCGTTACTCTAACTTCACTTATGACCAATTCCATGCAGCAGGGTCCTTCTTGAGAAACCAGCAAACACTCAGTTATAAAAAATATTCCTCGCCTTTTTTCGGACGCTGTGGAAAGTTAGAAAATTCATAAACTTCTCGGGTGTAAGGTGTAAACTATTGTATGTTTTAACTGTACTCCGTCCATAATTTTAACATAGATTAGTCGACATCCGATAGCAAAATAAATTTAAAAATCACTTACAAATAAACAAAATATTACAGATACTACTTATTTAGTGACGGTCATGTAGTAATTGTCAAAAAAAAAACATAAAACTCCAGCAGGCTTTTTATAAAAAGGTAAAGGTAAAGTGATCCCGTTACAGGCCCGGTGTGGCCCAGAGGGTGGGTAGAAGTATACCTCTACTCTTCCATGACCGCGGCACTAGAAGGAGTGAGTAGTCAGCAGCACGCCGCGGCCGCACTTACCCCCGGGATAGACACGGTACCAATTGTACAGGAGGCTAGGTGGGCTCCAGGGCCAGTCTGGAAGGGCGGAAAATCTCGTCCCCACCGGAATTCGATCCCGGACCGTCCAGCCCGTAGTCAGTCGCTATATCAACTGAGCTACTCGGTCCACAGTGGGCTTTATATACTTACTTAAAATTAATAGGGAAAACTATTTTATATTTTCTATTTCCAAAATTAAGGTCAAGAAAGTAAGCATATTAGAGCAAAAATAGTTTCTGCCAAAAACGTAATTTAACAATTAAAGAAAGCTAATTTTCTTATGTAAGTAATAATGACACCTACGTAGTAAACTACAGAATTCTAACGTATGTTTGTTGAACAACGATACGAAGGTTTTAAAAAGCAATAAGGAATTATTTTTGACATTATGTAAATAATAGCGATATCAATAAACATTTTTGATTGTGAAAACCGTACTTCAGAAAACTGGGATGAAAAGAACTGAGGCAGGGGAAATAAAATTTGTGCTGTCAGTTGTAAAATAACCACAAAAATTAATAATACGAGAAGAAAAATTTAAAGCATTTAAATAAAAATATTGTGGATTATAGATGAAAGTGAACGCAACGGTTGATAACGGCGAACGATACACGCATTGCCACGTTATTTCAAGATACCCTTCGACCGGAAAATTAAAGTTTTGTCGACCCCTGGGGGGACCAAAATCCGGGAAGATGCAACAAAACATAATGGCTTACACACTATTGAAGATGATGATGATGATGATGATGATGATGCTACTACAGATGATGATGATGATGACGACGACGACGATGATGATGGTGGTGGTGGTGGTGATGACGATGATGATGATAAACAGAAAGTAGAAAATAGTTGCTTTGTAATTACTATAATAACAACAATAAATATTATACAGTAAATTCTTAAATATCAAATCGCTAAGCAAGGTTAGTTTTCTTAAGAATAAAACTAAATATTATATATATTCATATATATATTAAACAGAATTATATTCACCAACGTGCAGTAACTGACTTCAATACAGATAAACGTCTCTGAGCATTTTGGAGAGAAATCAACATCAAAGCACTTTAAAAATACATAAAATATAAATTTAAAAAATTGACCAAACAAAATCGAATTTCTTGAAGAAGTTATAAAAGAAAGGCGATCTGTCTTTCTTGGTTTTTTGTCACTTCACATAATTTTAATCCTTGTCCTCTACAGATTTCAGAATAGGAAACTGTATTGCCAAGTTTTACGTATCTGTTCTAGTACTAAATCCAACATCTCCGATGGTCTAATTACATCGGTTAACAAGAAATAGGCAGATTTATCACTAAATGTTGCTAAGGTAAATTACTACTCCTCGAAAATTGTATAGCTGTAAGTTACTTCTTCCTTTCTAATACAGAAAAAAAGCTACGTCGTATTTTTCGAGAAAGGCATTGCAGCATTTGAAGAAAATTATATTCCTATTTCAGTTCTAGAACTGTTGACTTCCTCAGCATCAAATTAACGGTAGAAAGTCCTTCCCAAACGTAAGTGATTACTTGCAAATCGGCACGTCGCCATATCATAGTGGGATTTGATTCCCAGCAACACGGTTGTGAGAACCTCACATTTCACAAACAACCCATCAATCAACTCCAAGATAATTTTATGCGTCATATTCAGCTGTCAGACGTAAAGTTGGCATTCTTAAATTTACCGCCTGCAAGAAAAATGACTGTAGATAGCACCAAACACGTGTTAATAATCCAATCTAAAATCTCAAAAAGTCCTCGATAAAAAGATATTGAGTCATGAGGGCATTACGTTATCTTTAAAACAAATTAATGTGGGATGATTGGGCCTACGCAATTCTGATATCTCAGTGGCCTGCACGGTGTATAAAATGAATGCACATTCGTGACCATTCACCATTCCTCGTCTTCGAAGGTAAGTCTGCATATTTACTAGCGATTTATTTAATAATGTACTCAGTAGCTCATAAGGTACAGCGTTTTATGATATAACACAATTATTGTAAAATTAAATGAGAAGGGTGAGAAACGAGCGGAGAGAACTAATTTTATGTACTGTCTCGGAATTCTGTTAGAAATACTGAGAACTTTACTAAGTCAACTCTGACGAATTATTCAGAATCGGAGGCGAGATTTGAATTCAGCATCTCCCCAGTGCCAAACACACTACCTCATGATCGATATAGAGGTGAAGAGTTTGCAAAAACACACAAACTAACTAAAACATTAAGAAAGCAAGTACATGCTAATTAATTTCAGACTAAATAGTATTTAGGTCTTTAAAATATTCAGTTATATGTGCGTGGTCATTAACATCTCTGTGAGTAAATCTAGTTGTCTCCAGCCTTTCACGTGTCACGGAATGATAAGAATAAGAAATGCAGCGGGTATTTTCCAAGAACATTACCGCAGCTGCTTCTCATTGCATTCTATCAGTATTCATATATAAATATTATTAATCCTATCAAGCATCAACACATTTCAATAAAATATACCAAACAGATATATAACTCCGGACTCAAATCGAAGATAACGTCAAGTTTATTAAAATTCAGCATCTCGTATTAAGAACTGTTCACGAGTAATTATGAAATAATATCAGTGGTCACGTAGGTGTGTCTACTGGGGGGTGCGAAGGGTTGGGGGGTAGTTTTGGATGTGATGGCTATGCTAGAACTCAAAGCCGCAGAATTCGCTCATGTTAATCTTTAACAATTAGCCTTATTGTCTGTCACGCATTACGATATAGAGCTAACTATAATATGCAGACCAGTGTAAGCCCTAAATTCACAGCGAACACGAAAATATCTCTGCGGACAAAATCAGAATTTCGACACTAAAATTCAGACAATTTTCATCGCTGATATATCCGTAATGATTCTGCGAGCTAAGCGCATTACGTTGACATTTCCACTCAGAGCAATTTCTGTGTCCTTTTTTCCATCATATTTCTAACGTACGCCTTCTCTAATTACACGCTGAAATAAAATAGTTCACTAAATTTAAATGTATTTGTTGATCTACAATCGTGTTCTACATCGTAGATTAATTCTTATTTTTGTGTCATATACTTTTTCTTGAACCAGCAAAGGCTTTGAAGGCATACGAAATTTGTCAGTTTCCCTTTTAGGTTAACGTACTATAGAAAAAATGTACGAAACTGCAAACAGGTTTAAACTAATACTGGCTAACACTCTGTGGGATGTACAAATGCGACACTGCTTGAGATTTCTGCTTTATGTATGTAAATACAGGATAAGCTTGGAAGAAGGTGATAATTATGAAGGGAAAGAATAAAAATGTTTTTTTACATGTTCAAAAATTGGCAGAATTGTTTAAGAGTTCCGTAGATCCAGCTGTAATATTTTCAGACAATTATATAAAAATTAATTTATTTCTGCTCTTTGTTTGACAGCGTCCTGAACTATAACTCAAAAATCACCACCGCCATCAAATTCGTAACACTGACATGTGGATTTGCAAAAACTACTTTATCGGGCATCAGCTGTCGTTAAATTTTTTTAGAAATAACGCTCACTTATACTGGGTTCTTAAAACTAGTATTTCATAATTTACGACATTATGTATCACTGTTAACAAAGAAAACTTTGCTGGATTGTAGCGAGAGAAGACAGTAGTAGGTACTTGTACACAACATTCGATTAAAGTTACCAGTTTTTGCAGTGGTTACACAGAAACAGTCTCACACTCATACGCTTCAGTATTTCTCCAAAATTATGCATCTCGCATTACTGATTTGATAACTGACGCATTAAAACTGAAACTCCCATTTATATATTTTCAGCAGCTTGCAGCATTAGAGGAGAACGAAAGGCAAAACCATGAAGGCTGTGCTTGCAATCTTCCTTGCCCTTGCTTTGGTTCTTGGCGCAAATGCCATTCCAAAGCACAGGCAAGTAAATCGTCTTGCACTAGGTATGTATCTGTCATGACATTATAACTCCCTTATTTTTATTTTTCCTGTAATTTTGTAATTCCCAATTTCGTGGTCTCTTTGTCTCAAGTTGTGACGACTTGCACAGCTCGAACACAAAAATTAAGTGTTCATATCCCGATCGCGGTGTGGACGAATGTCGAATTTTTCTCGGTTCTGCCATGAGTAGATAGGAGTAATGCTGTCGTCACGCCTCCAAATCAAATATCAGTAACTAATGTATTACAAATTCAGTGAAATTTTAATATCTAATTCATTAGTTAAAAAGTAAAAATGAATTACAAAGAAGAAAACTGATGGTTTTCTGAACTTTAGTAAAAACGGAAAATTCAACAAGATATCCCTAATGGTTAGCGTAGAGTGAGGTACAGAGTCAACTTCTAATGATATCACTAGTCTACGGCAAACCCCATGAGGTCAACCCTGTAACTGAACGGTCATACACATAAGAAGAAATCTGTCTCAGAAAATGAACATTTTTGTGTTTAGGCGTTGTATAGGAAATAAATAAATAATTATTCAAACATTGATTAACATTGAATAACAACACGACAAGAGGAATTTAGAAACATTTAAACTTTTCTTCAAATATGTGAATAAAATAAATTTTTAAGTAATGTGAAATACCAACTTGATGCAACAAGGTAATTTTATTGATGTATTCTTAGCTCTAGATGTTTCGGGTACATACGCCCATCATCAGGAGCATTAGATATTGAGTTGCAGCATATGGTTTTCTGCACCAAGTTTGTGCATGAATGGTGGTCTTGAGAGCCGCTGCGTAGGTCGTGTGTACGGTGCGGATGGTGCCGTGCGCGAGCATGTAGAGCTAAGAATACATCAATAAAATTACCTAGTTGCATCAAGTTGGCATTTCACATTATTTCATGAGGAAGATGCACGTTCAAACAACTCTCAAAATAAATGTTTTCGTCATATAATTTTCTTCCCATGATAATGAGACCTTAAACCTTAAAAAAACAGGCACATGACTGACATTTTCTTCTTTATTCACATGGCAAATCTATAGCGTTTCTTAAAATAATGCCTACTTAAACAATTTTCTGCAGTGTTCAATATCTGAAGCATGCTTGTTTAATTATAAAAGTAATTCTGTTTTTCCCACATGTTCTTAATTTATTTGTAGTTTATTGAAAGAAAATAATTTATTTAAATAAAATAAAAAAGTTGAGAAAATATACGATTATGATATCCTGACATATTTTGCCGCAAACTCTTACCATTGGCCTACAAAAAAAAGGAAGTTCCACAAGAACTTAATAAAGAGTGTCCATAAGCCAAAAAGTATTTTAAAAATTATCCCCCGAATTCATGTTAGAAGTGTTATTGCATTCAGTGAAATTTCAAGGGAATAGTATAATAATAATAATGGGAGTGGTGTGAGACTCTTTTTCTGATACTTCAAACTTTTGTGAAATTAACGTTCCAAACTCCGAAGAGTTAACTGACAGGTAGAAATCTGAATAATGTGGGGAAATCCTGCTCCTGTCCCACTTCAACCATGACAAATACACGGCCTGCACGGATACTCAAATAAGGCCTCTGGAGTGAGAAGCGGGCGATTAGGAAAACCGTAAATAAGAATTGCAAAAGAACATTTGTTCCATACAGTGTATTTTGTTTATTTTTTTAGAGAACAAGCTACGAATGCTCCTTAAGCCAGGATTCAAAACCCCGCTTGATGACAATCTGTATAGATTCATTGACACTGATGTGAGAAGCTGGTTCATAAACGGTAACCCAGACCTGGGTCTTCCGGTCTTGGACCCCCTCGTAATTGATCGCCTGGACATCGATCTCAATCAGGATGGTCTAGTGTAAGTTCACTTGTGAAAGTCGCCAGATCACTAACACAATTCCGACAATATTTATAAACTCATAAACATTTTTCTGAGATTAATGTGTGACAAAAAGTAAAAAATACTGCTTAAAACACTCTTCACAGAGAATTTGCAAACATAGCTGTCAGGAAAACTGACATATGTCCCTCATCAGCATTAAAACAGGGAGACATCCTAACCGCTTGGGTGCCAGTTTCCAGAGATTAGTGTTCATAAAATAAAAAGAGAGTGGACACAAATAAACGGGCAATATCTGTTAAAACTCTTACGATTCACGACACAATAGCAACATGTCTGTTGTACTTCTCTCACTTATACATAAACGAAGAAGAGCAGCCTACCTTTGAAGACATTACAACAAATATATCAACTTTGACGTTCATAGGGCCGTGCATCTTAATATTATTTCTATAGTAAAACAACCAGATACACCAGTGTACCAAAATTATTTATTTTAGAACGACACTCTACATGTTTCGGAAGGTCTTTCCGTCCATCATCAGAGTACAAGACTGTACATACAGCAACAGGCATTTGTCAAACAGATAATGCTGTCTGCTTGCTAGCGGGTACCCGGTGTTTGACAAATGCCTGTTGCTGCATGTACAGTCTCGAACTCCCGAAGATGGACGGAAAGACCGTCCGAAACATGTACAGTATCTTTCTAAAATAAATATATTTCATGCACTGGTGCAGCTGGTTTGTTTTACTATAGGAATATATATCAACATATTTAACCGAAGAACACAAGGACTGTTAAAACGTTTTTGTCATTATTGTGAAACAAAAGTAATCACGCACCAAGCAAGTAACCACACAGTCATAGTCGCGTACTGGTTATTTCTTTCACGACCCCTTTCCATACAACAGAATAGCAGGCAGGTTAACATTTAGGTGATAAAGTGTGTACATGCTAAAGCAGTGTAAGTCTCACGATTCATTAGAGTCGAAATAGAGTTCTTCAATATTTGCTCGACGCCTTCACTACAACATTCGGCACAACATATACATTTACTACTTTGAGAGATTCAAGGAAAGTGAAAGATCGCTACTGAAAGTGTCCGGTGTCGAAATCAAGAGCTATGCAGCAAGCAACTGCCTTGCCATTGGGCCACTTGCCCTATAATTCCTTTTATTACGTACCAAGCTGCCGATCCCAGTGGCCGCGCGGTCTAAGGCGTAGGTCTGCGGCCACTCGCCTGCTGGGATTTTGGGTTCGAATCCCACCGGAGGCACGGATATTTGTCTGTTGTGATTGTTGTGTGTTGTCAGGTAGAGGTCTCTGCGACGAGCTGATCACTCGTGCAGAGGAGTCCTACCGACTGAGGTGTGTCGTTGAGTGTGATCTAGAAACCTCGTGAATGAGGAGGCCCTGGCCCACTGGGAGCTGTTATGCCAAATAAACAAACAAAAACAAAATACCAAGCTGAATAAAGTTGTTTGATTTGATTTTTAGGCTGGTCGGATATGTCGAAAATGTGGTGATAACTGGCAATTCTAAGTTCAAAATTGTAAGTGTAGTAACGGATGAGACCGCGAAGTCTGCCGTAATCGACATCAGCCTTGATGCGGCTAAAGTGGTTGGTGAGCACTACGTACTGGACGGAGATATCGGCGGAGTTCTGCCAGTTTGGGGCGAAGGTGCCTTTCAGTAAGTACTAACTGCTCTTGAGCTAATTTCTTTATTTTAGGATAAATGTACCGTTTTTATATCGTCCTTGCGTTTTTAAGTCCATAAAGCCTCCCCACTAATTAATAACATCTTAACAAACTGACAGATTTCTCTAAATTTCAAATAAAATATTTATTTTATCAATTAGATATCTGAAACGAAATAACTTAAAAATAGTATTTTAAATAATTAAATCTATTATTATAGTAAGATATAAAGAAGACAGAACTAGAAGTAAATGCTGATAAAAGTGAGAAAATGGTCATGTCTCGAGATCAGAATACAGGGCGAAGCAACACTATAAAGCTTGGTAATAAATCCTTTGAAAGGATGGAACAATTCCCACATTTGAAAATAAACTTAAATAATCAAAATCGTATTCAGGAAGAAATTAAGAGCAGAATAAAGTCAGGGAATGCCTTTTATCTATCGGTACAGAATCTCATGTCTTCCAATTTGTTATTCCAACATGTAAAGATTAGGATATACAGAACTATAATTTGGTTGTTTTTTGTATGGGTGTAAACCTTGGTCTCTCAAATTCAGGAGGGAACGTAGGCTGAGGGTGTTGGAAATAGAGTGTTGAGGAGAATATTTGGGTCTACGAGGTACGAGGTAATACAAGAGTGGGAAAACTACGTAATGAGGAGCTTCATGACCTTATTTACTCATCAAATATTATTCGAGTTATTCAAAAGAGAAGAATGAGATGGACGGGACTTGCAGCACGTCTGGGGGAGAGGAGAAGTGTATACAGGGTTTTGTTGGGGAAACCTGAGGGAAAGAGACCAATTGGAAAACCCAGGTGAAAATGGGATGATAATATTAAGATAGGTCTACAAGAAGCGGCATGGGGGGAGGCATGGTCTGGATTGATCTGTCTGGCACTTGTAAATGCGGTAATGAACCTTCGGGTTCCATAAAATACGGGGAACTTCTTGACTAGCTGAGACTTGTCAGTTTCTCAAGAAGGACTCTGCTCCATGGAGTGAGACATTATTATAATATTACTATAATATGCACACAAGCAGACTGTTTACTTTATGGAAATGTAAGAAAAATAAAAAAAACTCCATCCAACACAAGAAAGAAAATTTTGTAAGTGTAAATCTCTTGAGTGCATAAATAATTTCACATAAATTCTTAAATTTTATATTGCGAATATAAGGCTATGAACCTCGTTTCAAGAAATTAAGCCTTTTAAATACAGTATATATAAATGAAATTGTCCATCCGTTATTAATAATGTTGAAAACATCAAAAGAATGATATGAATAAACATACGTATGAATTCGTGATTTGCAGGCTAGACCTGAATCAGTTGACCCTACACATTCGATTGGTACTAAGTGTCAAAGCTGATGGGTTCCTTGAAATCGGGGATCTGGAACTGGACGTAGGACTAGGATCGGGAACGGTAAGTATTTCTTTCATGAATTTCTAGCGTCAGCTTCACTGTAAAGTACGGCAAAGTTAACAACATCTGTACTCAGAAGGCCTGACGTAAAAAATTAATAATTTTATAACGACGTTTCTCATTCTCGTTGGCTTAAACATTTGGACTTCCTTTGTCCTCACATTCTTGGCTCCATAGGCGATATCAGATTGGGGTAACGATGCAGGCCACATTATATTACATGAAGGGAATTGTCTTTATATATTCATATTATAAAGAGGTTTTCAAACTTGACAATGCAATTTCAGATAACTAGGAAAATGTGTCAATACTTATAAACGACCATGAGGAGTTGGATAACGTAACACAATATCTGTTCTGATAAATAATAATATGATATAAGAAAACCAAATTGCTTGTGTCATTTCGGAAATCACTGTAGAAGTATTTTTGAATTAAGCAAAATTTAATATCAAGTCAGAAATACTGTTTCAAAACTTAGGACATATTTTAATATTTATTGCAATAGCGATAAAATTTCTGCACCACATACAATGTATACCGACAGATAAAAACAGGTATTTACCAAACAAAATACCGCCTGTAGAAAAAAAATCTGATGTGATTAGGGTTTATCTACCCCCAGAGCCTAAATTTGGAAGTAAAGGGCAGCACCTATGAAGCCATATCCCTCTATCACGTGTTGATAAAACAGAATATCATTGATGTATTTCCGACGTCTAAATTTAAGAATTTGCATAAAAATGTACAGTTTCTTTTGTCGCTGGCTCATGTATATCTTTTTCTGGTAAGACAGCGTGCGATGTATCTTCGGTAACTCACACTAAAGCCTATTCTTACTTCTGTACCCAATAAGTGATATTCATGCGTCCACATTTTCACATTCCGATACTAATATTATGGACACCAACAAGTGCCACGTTTCATGAAATTCTCAATGAACATTACATCTGTGAGGGACAGAGAAATCAAAATGCCACTCCTAAACTCCTGGCAGTTGAAAGTATCAGCAATAAGTCGGCGCGGTCTTATGAGAAGCTGCTGACTGCAGGGGATTTTAACGTGATTACAGCATTTCTTATGCACATGCACCTGCGAAAAGCATAAAATATTAAGTGGAAAAAACAGTCAGGTGCATTTACAGCAACTATTACAACTACCAGTACTATTACAAGTACTACTACTACCACCAACAATATTACTACTATTATTATTATAATAATTACTACCGTCACAACCAACACCACCACTACACTTTGAAAGCCTGAAATATTTTAAATGCTCAGTTAGGACAACACTAACCGCGATTTTTTAAGTTCACGTCCTTTAACAGCATATAAAATATTTAAATTTTTTCTGTCCGTCACACATATGTACAATTATAAATTCCTGCACTGATATGTTAGAGTTCGTGGGTCTAGCCGCGATAGGTAATTAGTTGCTACAATATACATTTACGTTTATAAAGCAGTAATTTAGGTTAAAATTTCACTGAAATAAAAATTATTCCATCTTACATGTGTTGATATTTTAAATTAAAATTCACAGTGCTAACATCAAGAGTTTGATTATTGTTTTTCCTGTGCCTGCAGGTTAACTTCGAAAACCTGTTGGGAGGAGGTGACCTGGGCGCAATAGCCAATGACTACATTTCCCAAGAGCTGCCAAATCTTGTCGAAGCTAACAAGGCTCCCATTCTTGCAGACCTTGTAGTACTATTAAAAGATCTTTTCAATCCTGCATTGGGTAAATACACCTATGACGACCTCTTGGCCCTGATCAACAGCACCCCCAGAAAGGCATAAAAGCCATCAAGAGAACATCTGAAAGTATTCCCAGGAAAAAAAAAAACTTTAATTTCAATTAACATATCTTTCAAAAAACAATTGCTGTCTTAAACGTAAATTTACTAAATTATGTCATTAATTTTCATTACATAATGAAACCTTAATTAAAAGGAAAATAAAGCATACTTAAGTAGAAATTTTCATTACGTTTTCATGAATTAAATAAATTAATGATCCTACCGCATTCAATAAAGCCCTTCCAACTTATCCTTCTTCCTACTTTAACATCTAGTCTTCTGTTGTCTTAAAATATTTTCTCACATTTCTGTGTGTGTATGTGTGTATATATATATATATGATCTGCAACCCACTATGTCCACACACATGGGCACGAATGGCTTTCAAAGAGTTCCGATATCTTTGACCCTGCTAATCGTGGGTTGTTGAGAATACAAACGCCACACTAACACCGTCCTAAATTATTCTTATTCACAAGGTCTGGCAAAGTTTAGGCATTTCAGAGTGGCTGCAGTGACGGTTCAGGTCTGTTGAGGTATTGTCTTCTACTGACGGGTAAATACTTGTAGAAAACAGCACCTTCACCTTCAGGGTCAAGCAGTCCTTCGATAGGGCGTAATACGTCAGAAAACTTGAATTTTCTTTCATTTAATCCTCTTCTTTATATGCCAATTTGAAACCATCAAAATATCCCTACATAAACAGCGCTGCTAACCATTCAGATTTTAGTTTCTCCGCTTTCCCCCCCCCCCCCCCCCCCCCCCCCCCTCTTCCTTTTCTTTTTATGATAAACAAATTTTTTTGGGGGATAAATTTTTTTTTTTTTTTTTTTTTTTTTTTTTTGATTTTTTTATT
>Ga0123354_10009681_pt1 | contig 14793 bp, 19 predicted proteins | sample TergutLab28metaG_2_FD_97872 | JGI IMG/M metagenome (GOLD analysis project Ga0123354, IMG submission 97872) | Labiotermes labralis P4 segment gut microbial communities from Petit-Saut dam, French Guiana - Lab288 P4 | ecosystem: Host-associated > Arthropoda: Insects > Digestive system > Gut ... | reverse complement strand
GCTGACCGCAGGAATAACTTACTTGATACCAAAATCAGGAGACAGCAAGGAAGTCAGAAACTACCGACCTATCACATGCTTAACGACCATGTACAAAACCCTAACAGGAATAATAGCTAAAAGTAATTCCACATATTTGGAAGAGCAGAGCTTACTACCAGCAGAGCAAAAAGGATGTCACATTGGAAGTAAAGTTTGCAAGGATCAGTTAATGATATCAAAGACAATATATGAGGGCTGCAGGAGAAGAAACAAGAAGTTAAGTATAGCCTGGATTGATTACCAGAAAGCATTTGATAGCGTTCCAAATAGCTTGGTGGAAAAGTCAATAGAATTGGTAGGAGTGAACAGTAAAATATTTAGATTTTGTAAATGGTCTATGGAAAAATGGAACACAGGGCTTACTTTAACAACAAAACTGGAAATAATGCAGTCACAACAATAGAGACGGTTGCACCCTGCCGCCCCCCACCACCGACCCTCTGTGGTCATGGTCAGGCCCCGCCCCTTTTCTGCGCGACAAATCACAGCAAAGAACCACCAACCATCGACTCCTCCCCTTCTCTGTGCGACCAATCACAGCAAAGCACAGCCCACCACCAAACCCTCCCCCTTTTCTGCGCGTCCAATCATATATAAGCGCCCCCACAAAGCGACCAATCACATAAAAGCCTCCCCACAAAGCGACCAATCACATCAAAGCACCTTACCCCCAAGCGGCCAATCATATTCAAGCACCCCCATAAAGCGGCCAATCTCATCAAAGCACCCCGCCACTGACCTTAAGGTGTTACGGACTGGCTCCGCCCAAATTTTCGTGACATCCTATGGTAATGAAAGTATTCGCCCTAATGAATATGCAAATAGCGTAATTGATACGCAAATTACCTACTTGTATTCGTACGTTGTATTTTGGTATGCAAATGATAATATTTATAGGTCTTTATTGATATGCAATTATGTAAAGTATTTTAGTCCCAGTCGCAATAGATTAAATATGTAGCCTGAAGTTTATTAGGATGGGCGCTATGTTACTATAAGAAGGAAGCGTGTTTTTTCAATATGACAGTCAGAGCGGTGTTTAAAATACGGCTGGTGTTTTTAAAATTGTTTAACCTAACTTCTTACAATATAATTGCTATAGCTCTCTAATATTAAAATATAACTTTCTGCGAGAGCGGGAAAGACCACAGAATCTGAGGTTTGGAATTTGCCCCTAGGGTAAACAGGATTGAACATGCACAAGGTCTTCAGCAGAGTTAAATCCGGAGAAGAGAATGCAGCGCCCCGGGGAAAACCCATTAACATTCCTTCAGGCAGAAAACATCACAAAACCTCTTAGACACCTGTACATGCCTCAGGCCATATCCATTAGTGTTAGAAACCCACTTAGCTGGCATGACGTACTATGTAAACAAAGATGGTGGATGACCTAATTTCGGTAGACAGTCTGGCACCTAACCTAACTTTAGCCTGTAAAGAAATGACGTAGTATGTAAACAAATATGGCGGATGACCTAATTATGCTAGACTGTTTGGCGCCGGCTATTATTTTATAATGTTTGAAAGAGCGCCATTTTAAATTTGTTCTAACCCAAATCCGCCATTTTCCAATATGGCTACCTGAGCGCAAGTATTAAATTTTCCAATACCAGCGCGGTTCATTTTCAAAATTTTTTCTAACTTTAACGTCCGCCATTTTTCAATATGGCTGCCAGGGCGCTAGTTTTTAATTTTATGCTAACTTTAAGTTTCAATTGGCGCTTTCCGCCATTTTGAATGACCGCCATTTCTTAATTTTTTAACCTAAGTTTAAGTTTGAATTGTCGCTTTATGCCATCTTGAAAGAGCGCCATTTTTAAATTAAACCTCACACACCCATTTTCCAATATGGCTACCAGCGCGCTTACTTTAAATTAAACTTTATATGACTTTGTGTTTCTCGAAAATATTTGGCTAAAGCGGTAAGATACCAACTTATATTTGAAATATTCTAGGTTCGAATCCTGCGGCTTTAACCATTTCTTTTTTAAAGGATCCGGGTATAAAGAAAATAAATGAATACAATTTATATTTTACAAACACATACAATGTACTATTTTTTTTATTCAATTGCAAAAATGCACACGATTTTAGGTTATTAAATTATCCACACTTATAAGCATTATTTCTAATCAGAGAGAGACGTGTTTTTATATTTTACTTCATTCCACAATGTATTGAAATCAATGGCATTTTTGTCTGGTGGTGTATAAAATATTTCGATTCAAAACACTTATTGCGCCACACTGTAAGTTCTTCTTGGAGTCTACCGTATTTTATCACTTCTCTGTCTATGCAAGCACTTGCCAAGTCCAGCATCTGTGACCAATCTTTTTTACTTACAAGCAGTTGAGTTTTCTCACTCATGAAGCGGATATACCGTCCACAGTACACGGACAGTGTATGTTGTGGGTCACCAAGTTTATACACTTCATTCTTGGGCATATCACTTTTTATTGTCATCAGAATGAACCACTGCATCTCGTTTAACACTGCGTGACCAGACGGAGATCCAATCTTCACTTCCGGTTTGAGTTTATCAACATTGAGGTAGATGGAGACGTACTTTGTTTGTTGCTTGTTGAGACAGTAGGTACGGCGAAGTAACCCCCACGCAGGCATCTGGAATACATTAATGAAATACCGGTCGAGGAGGGCATTTTGTATACTGTAGAGGAAGAATGTGAATGTTGAGCCACTGCGCTAATGTATAGGCAGTTCGCAATGCACAAACATATTTAGACTTGTTGTGACATGTAAACGTGCAGCTGATAGTTGGCAGACTTATGTCGGTGAGTAGAGGGCATCCTAGTGTCAATAACGGTACGCTCAATAAGTCCGCTGGTAAATTGTGTTTTCTGGGGTCCGAAGCAATAGACTGAACCAGCGAATGATGCCTGCGATGTACCACAGTCTCCAGCTCTCAATACAGTACATCACCATCATTCCAATTACACACGTAGTCTATAGCTTCATTTACACGGGCGTTAAATATTGGTATTTCCTTCCAGCCGTACGGCCTCTTAAATAAATATGACGCAACGCTGTTACTGTGGAAGTCGACTGTCGCCAACTCGTTGGCCACGATATTACTATCTCGCCCTTCCAAGTATGTGAAATCAATCACTAAGAGAGACATTGTCAACTGATAGAATATGAGGGTAGGTACCTTATTTATATTTGTGGTTTGCAAGACTGCTGCTCCTCCAACAGGCCGCAATCAGGACACAATCCAAACTGAGCGCGGAACATGCGCACTGCCTTTTTATCGTTGCAGGTGTAAAGATAAAATTGTCTTTTTGGATAGGTACACTGTGGAAGAATGGCAATTAGCAGGGTTCATAATAGCTTCTGCTAAGTCGTCAATACCATTATATACACGCGCAGGGAAATAAGAAACTAAATTTCGTCAACAATGATAGAATTTTCCCCGCGACATGAATTAAATAACTCTTCACTCTGCTTCTGATATTTGTTTATATAGTTACTAAATACACTTACGAAATTTTCTTTTATAGACGGCTCGTAAAAATCGAGGTATATTTGTAAGAAGATCAAACACAGATTCATAATGTTTTAGAGGAAATGTGATTTCCTCCGAATCTAAGCGAAGTGTTTTGTGCAAAGACCGCTTTTTGTACCTTTTAGGGTAAGAAATTTCGATTAGGCGAACCTCCCATTTACCGTGTTCCAACTGGAGTGGTGTAGCCAATTTGGTTCTAAAGTCGGCTATTGTGTTGGCCGGGAAATAATAAGCGGAACTGTCTGATGGCAATGTTACGTAAAAGTGATCCATTATATTTTCTTGATATCGGTCGTTTTTATCCAAGAATTGAACGTCGCGTCGTATCCTGTCCACTTGACAAGACGTTGTTTAATACCGTCATTGTTACGTGTGCGTACTATTTTATCTATCTGGAACTCGATTTGGGGTAAAACAGTAATTTTGACAAGCTCCTAATTGTAAAATTGTTCTTCTATAGGTCGACCCTGTAAGTCTTAAAGTTCATAAACAGGTTGGGGCACGCAGTGAATAACTTTAACAACGGTGAATATTTCTGTTGAAAATGTCTGTTCATACCCCTTGGCAAACGTCACTTTCACTTTCGTTATTCTAACAAGGTCTCCTGCTTTAAATTTAACACGACTTTGAGGAATTTTGGCCCTCAGGCTGTTCACTTTTCGCCACACTGAATAAATGTTGGAAGGGGTGACTTTGCTCCGAGGCATGCCTATTGAGGAATGCACAGAGCTGTTTTAAACTATTACAAGTTTATTTATAACGTCCAAGTAACGGTATGTGTTATTGTTTGTGAAGAACTTATACATCCTAAACTTTAAACTCCTCTGGAAGAGTTCCACAATGGCGCCTTTTTTTGTCGGGGTTCTGAGTCGTATGAAAACCTACGCCCTGACATTTCAAGTACTGCTGGACAGTTGCATTAACAAATTCAGTACCCTGTCCGGTTGTATACTAATCGGTTTTGTATTTTGGAATAAAGATTTTAAACCTACTCTAATTGGGTTAGCATTCTTGTCCTTTCGAGGTACGCTGCAGGCGTATCGGGAAAATATGTCAATTACGTTTAGGAGGTATTTGTACGTATCGTTGTATTTCGAGAGGGACCTTAAATCTGCAAGAACCATTTCCAAGACATCATCAATATTTGTCACCGTATATGGACTTCTAGCGAACCTCTTCCTTACAGGTTTATGTAAAGTGCACCTGTCCTGACCCGATAACCATTCTTCAACAGCCCTTTTATTAATTTTACCGGCCTTTACCAACTTTGCTACTGAACCAAACACCTGCTGCGTGTTTAGGATCGTAATAAACTTTACCTAGAGTCATTGTTATTGTACCGATTCCCAAGGCACTTCGTTTTTGTCGGCAAACAGTTGCGAAATAAACCGCGTGTATTTAAGACCCTTGTTGGCTTTGATCTTACTTGTGGGGCTATAAATAACTGTATGCACGTCAGACTGTAAGAGTATTTGTTTATATGCTTGTCTATCCTGAATAGTGACCGCGTTTTTATCAGGTTTAGCCTTTGCAAATAATTCCCACTGACCCTGAGTTGCCTTGCACTTTCTACCATCTACAAATACGTGTTTATCGTTATATTTAAAATTCGAACGCCCTATTTTAAAAGAACCGTCAGCATCATCTTGATACACGCCAAACGTAGGGTCGAGCGACACTTTACTTCTCAAAACGTTTTGAATATACTCTGAATGCACAGGTGAAACACCGGTTTCTGATTCAGGTTGCATTTTAAACAGAGGCACTGAACCGATTAGACGTTTCCATTTGGGTTTTGTTTTAAAACTCGGTTCGGCACTACCAGTTTCTGTAATGGGAATGGGGATCGGTTCCCCTTTTTTGTTTTTCAGTTTTCAAGTACGGGTCTTGTTGAAGACGAACTTGGGTCCACTTGTTATAACTGTGGTCGTTAGTTTGAAGTATCTTTTTGACCTTCGATGGTGGTGGTTGTGTTTCACAATGGTTTTCCAATAATTCCGGAGAAACTAAAATCATACGTTGCAACGCCATTTCCTAACTGTTACTAATTAGTGTTCGTATTACACCCGACAAAATACTTGTGATCAGTGCAACTATAAACCCGCCTTTTTTAATTAAGAGTTTCCGTTTACTTTTGAAACTAAACTTTGGATGAATTAACGCACGTAAACGATTCTTATATTTACTCAATTTACCCTTTTCCTCTTTGTTTATTTTATGAATTTCTTTTAGGGTATTTATCGCACACTCGACAATAGCTTTTATCACGTCGTCGCCGGCCGATGCCAGTATCTCACGTCTGACTTGGGGCTTAGCGTCTCTAAGTACGTGAAGGAAGTGTAGCTGCGACTTCAACCGGTTCATTACCTCGAACAGGTGCAAACACTTCTGTAGTTTCACGCGGAAATATCTTTGTTCTTAATCTTAGTAGTTCGTTAATCGATTGTGTCAAGTCTAAGAATAAATACGTATGCGGATCCTTACACACTTCAAGGTACGTCTTGTGAAAACTGGAAATGTTTACGGGATAGACTTGTCGGGCCAAGTGTACAATTTGTGTCTTGTCTCTTGGATTCTTAAACACAACTATATACTTGCCATTTAAAGAAATATCACGAGATGATGGACCTTGGTGAAACAAGTTTTGTGTAATTAGTATCAGACTAATGTTTCGATGATGCGATCCTTTTGTGAATAGTTGGCTCACATTTGTAGAATAGGCAGTATGCATCAAATCATTCAAAACTGTAAGCGTAGGTATATTTTCAGGGTTTTCGAAGTCTGGCACTCCTTTAATAAATGATAATTTTTTCAAATGATGCGGGGCGTTATTTTCACTACGACACCACACAATGTTTTCAAACGCAAAGTCACAAAAGTTGCTTCCTGCTCTCCAACAATCGTATGACAAAAGTAGATTTACCACAACTACTAGGTCCTGCAACAAGTAGCGTGAATGTATGTTTCAGCTTCAGAGTCACACTATTAAATGAAGTGTAATGAATAAAACACCCATATTTATACTTATTGATAAATAAATGAATACATGACCGAATATCCATGGGGTAAGGGTCAAAATTGTCCATAAGCCGGCGCTTCTTAAAAACAAACTTGAACTCCTTCGTCTCGGGATCTGAAACCACTACACCACCATGTTTCCCTTGATCTTCCGCGGATTGTGTACATGTACTGACGGGGCGTTTTCGAGAATCATAACCCTCAAGGTGGTGAAGTTTACAACTTTGGAATTCTCATAATTCAAGGTTATACTTTTCACTTTACACTTTCTTGCACGTTTTCCGGTAGAGGGGTAAAATACCGAAAACGCATAGTTTTTCGGACCACCCGACACAAATTTATCTACAAAGGAGCAAGAGCCGTACTCCTCCAACTCATCTGTGAGGTCGCCCAGATAATCCCCTGTTTTGACTTTTTGGGGGTCATTATCCTTCTGAATGACGATGACGGAGTCTGTATCACAGTACAAAAGAGACTCCCCCAGCTTACTCAGATACTTGTACAGTTTTAGCCGAGCTTGTGTCGTCACGTAGCCAGCAAATGCCACGTTCACATTCTTCCCTACGGTAATGTTTTCCTCGGAATATTTCCAAGAGACCCATGCCACGTCATCGTTCGGGAATATGAGGTTCGTAACCTCAGTACCCGGACATAGCAAGAGTTCGTAAAATTCTTTCTCTGAGTCCACCATAGTAGCCTGGGTATTGTTTTGGTTCTGTGCCCATTAGCCCCCACATTCAGTTCAATTTGAGCTTAGCCAAAGTTCGTTGTCCTGCATTTTTGAAATGGATACCTTGTCTAGAGCAATTCCCTCTGCCCACCGGTAGTCCTCAATATATCTGCCCTTGTCGTCTTCACGTTGAACCCAGATGTGTAGCCGGATGATTCCTGTTTCAATTTTAGGAACATGTTTACGTACTCTGCATACAGACCTCCAGTATTGGTGTCCTTGTGAAAGCACGTCACTTCATAATCCCAAAATTCAAACACGTCTATTACACTATAGCCCATCTCTACAGCCTTGCGGACTTCATCCACTACCCACGTACCAACTATACAACGCTCCTCATCAGAGTGTGTTCATTTACCTTGATTCATTGTGTCGGCACAAGCAGAACACAAGGGGAACATCAGTTTGGGGTTGCTTTTGTACGGAAGAACTGGATGATACAGTTTCCTAGGAGGCAGAACCTTACATTTGTCAATACCCTCCATATCAAAACAGTCAGGGAGACAGTCTGCACACACGTAAACTTTCGGGTGGCCCAAGGGAAACATGCCATATTTACAAATGTAAGGGTACAGACTTATAACGTCCACGTAGTGGATCTTCTCCCCTTCCTTGACTCTGTAATATGCATTAGTAGCTTCAGTTCTAACCCCGTACAAGACATCGCGAATATTTATTGGAGAATTCTTCACATAGGGGTGTGATCAAAGTTCATTTTCAAGGCCAGGATTTTCACTCAACAGTTATTTAAATTCGCACCCCCAGATCGAAACAACCTTTGAACCAGCGTTTTCGATTTTCTGCAACGTCGCCTTTGTTTCCTCATAACGGTTCTCCAAAGATTCCTCCGTCTTACCAATGGGTTTGTGTCGATTGGGCATGCAGAGACACCCATGTCAAAAGCACCCTAGGTACTCAAAGACTTCATTCGTTTCTTCGCAGTACCCATCAACTTTCACATTGTGTACCCCAGCCAAACGAACTTCCCTCCCATTACCGGCATGTGTAATATTACTCGTCCGACCAATGTACGCCAGCCATTGAAGAGCCTCAACAGACTGACGATCCCCCATACGGTAGCCCCCTCTCGGGATAATACCTACACAATCTGGTTTCAGATACATGGTCCGGAAACCTTATTGGAAATGGTCGATATTTTAATGGCTTGCCGAAAAGGGTCCAACTTGGCCAATTTATAAAACAAATTCCAAAAAGTACAGCATATCTGCCTGAGTACATTGACGTCATCCATGTAGTAAACCAACATTTCCTCCCTATTGTAAAACATTTTGTCTTTAACCCCCTTATACCAGTCCCAAATTTGGGTTCGTTCATCACCAGACATAATGTCTGCCCCATAGAACTTAGGTTCGGAATGAGAACCCACATAATCCAATTTGTTGGCAGTGTTGAAGAATTGGGTATAGTACCTCTCCTTGCATATGAGGTCTAATGAATTGGGTATGCTCTTGAGACACATTAGCAAATAATTAAGTGAATCCAAAAAGTGGAGTTTCTCCACAACCATACTAAGAATTTTGTTACCGACCATTATCAATTGCGGGGCCCATCTCAGTTCAAGAAAACTTCTAAGAAGAAACTGTGCGTCGTATCCGCGAGAGTTGTGTGATATGACATAAACCTTATTCGCGAATGGTCGGGAATGCCGGAGATAGTCAACAAATTTAGCTACGGAATTTTGCCAGAACGTATGGACACGCTTCCACACTGTTCGCCATCGACACCCAAATCATCAACGCCTTCACATTTAGAACACATTTGCTGAGCACAAATGAGGTTCGGTACATGTTCTAAAGACCCATCTAGCTTCTCAAGGTCTTGTGTGCACTCCGTATCGAAGAAAACGTACAAAAAACTGTCCGACAACTTGCTAGGCTTCAGTGGAGCTATGTAGCAAAAGTGGCCTGAAGGTTGTTTCTTATTACAAATATTACAAAATTTGTTTTAGCATTCATGCTTCGAATCAGCTGTTACCAAATATCTACAATTTCGGCTTACTTGCCTACACTGAGAGAATAGCTTGCCTTTCAATTTAAAGAGTTAAATTATTCTGAAAACATTTCTCACTGAGAAACCGTCTGTTGCATGTACTACAATACTTAGCCTAATCCCCACTGACAGACTAGTTTGCATTTCACTTTGAGAGTTAAATGATTCTGAAAACATTTCTCACTGAGAAACCTTCTGTTGCGTGTACTACAATACGTAGCCTGATCTTTAGTACAGGGTGGTGTAGTAGTACACAGGGAGCAAACTTTGTCACATTTGTGCGTAAAGTTGTATAATGTGTTAGACCCGTTACATATGTAATTTTTCGCCTTCCCGTGTACGGCCCAAATCACATCAGGTTTAAGCTGGTCGCGTCGACGTAAACTAATGCCAACCACTTTATCCTCTACGTTCTCAGTACTACGGATTCTCAAACCCACCAAATCTCTACCCGGCATGTCATCGACTAGGTAATCTGTCAATGCGGTAATGCATTCCTTTAGATAAGTAACGGGATTTTGCTCTTCAGCCGGAGAATTAAACATGATTAGCAGACTACGCCCGGTCGCATTAAATTTTGGAAAAGATTTTGAGGTCTCATCCAAAATCATAAAAGGTAGCTGTTCCGACAAACTGTTGTTCTTACTAGTAGAGGCTATTTCCTCCCTGCTTACAGAGTGGATCTGAGGAGATGGAATAGCTCTCTCACTACTAAGAAACACTTTCTTGGCCATTATACTTTGATTAATAATAATACCACTTACATGAAATGAATTATTAAACAAAGACTGTTGCAGGTAACACAGTAGCGCAGACTGGTATCGAACACAGTACCGTAGAAAAGTCTTGTAAAAAGCACACTTAGTAACGAAGCAAAGGTAGTCACATTGCAGAAGAAGAGTTCAGAATATTTCAGTAGGGGTCGCGTACGACAATATATAACTCACATCTAATGACTTTTGAGATCTTTATCTGTCTAATGAATTTGGCCTGAGTTGGTGAAAATTACAAGTCCGCTAAGTGGGCCTCTAACACTAATGGATATAGCCTGAGGCATGTACAGGTGTCTAAGAGGGTTTGTGATATTATCTATCCAAAGGAATATTAATGGATTTTGCCCGGGGCGCTGCACTCTGTTCTCCGAATTTAGCTGTGCTGACGAACTTCTTCATGTTGAAACCTGCTCACCCCCGAGGCAAACTTCCATTTAGGTAGCCTTGTCCGCTAGCGCGTTTAAAAGTAGCGTGTTATACCAATCATATTGTAAGAAGTAAGGTTAAACAATTTAAAAAATACCCGCTGTATTGTAAACACCGCTCTGGCTGTTATATTAAAAAGGTACGCGTCCATCCTATTGTGAGATAGCGCCCATCCTAATAAACTTCAGTCTACCGGTCTAAAATTAATTTGACTGGGACTAAAATAATTTGCATAATTGCGTAACAATAAAGACCGTATAAATATTATCATCTGCATATCAAAATAGAAAGCATGAATATCAAGTAGATGGTTTTCATATTAATTACATTATTTGCATATCGAAATAGAACGCACGAATATCAAGTAGGTAACTTGCATTTCAATTACGCTATTTGCATATTAATTAGGTGTTGGTGAACTACTTTCATTATCGTAGATTTAGTCGCGTAAAAATTGGGCGGAGCTGGTCCGTCAACACATTGGTTCGATTGCGGGGTACATTGATGTGATTGGACCCTTTGTGGGGTGCTTTGATGTGATTGGTCGCTTTGTGGGGGCGTTTTTATGTGATTGGTAGCGTGGTAAGAGGTGCTTTAATGTGTTTGGTTGCGCAGAAAAGGGGAGGGTTTGGTGGTGGGCGGTACTTTGCAATGATTGGTTGCGCAGAAAGAGGGAGGGGTTTGTGTGAGCGGTGCTTTGCTGTGATTGATCGCGCAGAAAACGGGTGGGGCCTGGCGGTGACGTCAGGGGGACTGTGGTGGAGGGTGCTAGAGTGGGATGCTCTCTACTGACGATGTTGTAATGTTGTTAATTTGATATGTGTTAAATAATTAATACGTGTCAAAACAGACGAAAATCGAAAGCGTTCTTTTAAAACACAGCTGTAATGTCGAAAGCCTGGTCGAACACATTAGACAGAAAGAGGCGTGAGAAATCACTTGTGAATTGTGACTTGAATTAAATGTGAAATTCGTATGAAATGTTAGTTGGGAAAGTTGAAGGGAACCTGCCAGAAGATTTGAGAACATAAATGGCACTTTGAGGAAAAGTATTGATTTAGTATCTAAATTTTTTATACATTATTTATGTGCATCAAGGCCTATAAACTCGATGGGGAGAATGTTCCTTTTAATATTAACAAAAGCAACACATTTCAGTAATATTCCGGTGTGTTCTCAACAAAATTGCTAAACATTAAATTCCCTCCAGATATCATGCCATGCTAACAGGTATATTATTATCAGCTTCTGCTGCAGATTACTGCCTCCACCTTCACAGTTCGGACAGTCCAGAACTTAAAGCTGGAAACAATTCACACCAAATACCGAAAGACACTAATCTTCACCAAAAAACTGTAACAATCTGCACTGCAGCCAGTCCACTCTATACCGTACATCTCAGTTCCAGACACTCACACTATCTTCATCTACGTCTGCTCAATTAACTGCAAACGTAGCACCGACCGAACGTTTGTATTGTGCATCAACACCTGGGCTCTCGATTCAGGTGAGCTGATAGGCTGTGGCCTCGAGCGCTTTACCCCGGCGGGAAAAGTTTAGTACATATTAGCCAGGAGGCTGTTAGGCCTCCCAGACCCGTTCTGCAAGTTGTCAAGGAGACAGAAAACATTCGCCATTACTGGAATTCGAAATCTTGAGTCTTCCATCTCGCAGCCTCTACTCTAGACGACTTGCGCGAATTTCATCAATACACCTGAAGATCAGAAGGTCAGTAACTTACTGACAAATGGCTGTTGCGTTCAATAGTGCGGTTTTGCGTACCCTTCCTTGTCTGTTTAGGGAGTTACATATTTTATTTCACATGCGGGTTGTCAGTTAGGAGTGAATGATAGACTGATTATCAGTAAAGAGTTATTACTATAATAAATGTCAGTAATGAGTCATTAGAGATTGAAATTTAATATAAGGTCAAATATAGATTGAATGTCAGACCGGAATAAATTATAGATTGAATGTCAGAAAGATTCAATAAAATACTGAATGTCACTAAGTATTCAGTTAAACAATGAATTTCAGTAAGAAATTAATAGCAGGGTGAATGACATAAATGTTTTAATAACAGATTTATGATCCAGTTGAGGAAAGAGGACCTTCAGTAATGCTGTTACTACTACTGAAAATACTACCTACTGCATGGAGCATTGTCCTTATTTAGATGCTAATCGGTTTGCAAATAGTTAAGAAATTCCACCCATTTTACGGAACTCAAAACCTTTCTTACCCCATTCACAAGTGCCACCACCTTTCCGTATCCTGAGCCAGCTCGATCCATTCCATATCAAACACATCCCACTGCCTGAAGTTCCATTTGAATATTATCTTCGCATTTACGGCTGCGTTTCCCCAGTGAATTCTCTAACCCAGGATTCCCCACCAGAACCCAGTATAGGACTTTCCCCTCCCCCACACGCCCTACACAACCCACACCTTTAATACTTCTGGTTTTTAAGAACAACAACATTTGGTTGAGCAATACAGAACATGAAACATCTCTTTATGTAGTCCCTTCCATCAATCTATACGCCACTCTTCTTAACCCCAACTATTCTGCTCAACGCTTTATTCTTAAAAAACCTCAAACTAAGTTCTTACCCACTTGTCAACGACCAATTTTCACGCCCATATAAAATAACAGGCAAAATTGCGATATATTTTTTTATATTTTTATCTATATATATTTGAATAACAAACTGGAGACAAAACATTCTGCACCGAACGATAGCAAGTATTGCCTGACTTCAACATGCTATTAATTTCTTCATGAATACAATTTGTTTTTGTTAAATTTTAATTTTTACCAAATACATGAACTTTTCAACAATTTCTAATGAACAAATATGAAACTTCATACTGTGAATTCGTTCTGCATTCTGATCTCGATACAAGACCATGTAGTGAGTTTATCAGCATTTACTTCAACTCCACTCTCCTTAAGTTTCATTATCAAAATTCCTGTTTTTTCCTCTACATTATGTAACCTTCCTCCCAATATATTAACACCATCAGCATAAACCAGAAACTGATGTGTACCATTTAATTTCAATTCTTCCTCACTAACCTGAAACCTCACTGATGACCAGCAATAATTACCTCTGCGTATGAAGATAACCTTCAGAGCAGGATGGAGCATAAAATTTAGTACTTAACTGGAAAATATGCTATCCTACTGTAATTACTTCAAAAGCTATAATTACCCTTTTTATACTTACTTACTGCATTCTGCAGAGTCCTTTTGAGAAACAAACTTGTTTGCAGATAGTCAAGAAATTCCCCGCATTTCACGTAACACGTAGGTTCATTACCGCACTCACAAGCGTCTGCCAACTGTCTCTATCCTGGGCCAGCCCAATACATTCTTTATACCTACATCCTAACTCCTGAAGATCCATCCTAATTTTATTAACCTATCTGCGCCTAGGCCTCCCCAGTGGACTCTTTACTCCGGTTTCCCCACCAGGACCCTATACTCCCCTCTCCTCACCTATACACGCCATACACCAAGCCCATTTCATTCTTCTCGATTTTAAAACCCGCAAAATATTGAGTGAGGAGTACAAATCATTTAGCTCCTCATTATGCAATCTCCTCCATTCCTCCGTTACCTCGTCCCTCCTCTGTCAAAATATTCTCTTCGACACCATGTATTCAAACACCCTCAGCTTATTTCCTCCCGCAATATCAGCGACCATGCTTCACACGTTTAAAAAACAACAGGCAAAATTATAGTTCTTTATATCTTGAACTTAAATTATTTGGTAGCAACCAGGTAGACAAAAGATTGTGCACCGAATGATAGCAAGCATTTCCTCACCTTAACCTGTACTCAATTTCTTCCGCAATAGAATATTTATTTGTTAAATTTGTTCCCAAATATTTAAACCCTTCCACACCCTCGAAAGCACTCTTATAAATCCTCACTTTCGGAATTCGTCCTCCATTCTGAACTCGAGAAAAATCCTATAATTAGTTTATCAACACTTTCTTCCAGTCCATTCTCCCTAGTAGCAGCTATTAAAGCTTCTGCATTTTCCGTCATAGTATGTAGGCTTCCGCCCTGTATTAGAATAAACGAGGAATATTTATTTTCCTTTTTGACAATTAACACCAACTTATCTTTGAACCGTTTAACGCCACACAGATCAGTTCACTTCACAACTTCCATCCAGCTCACAACACATTCCGTTATAACAATCTGCCATTCCACAAGCTGCTGTTAATGTGCAGTTGCATATTCGCCGTTCAGTTCCATT
>Ga0123354_10009680_pt1 | contig 14794 bp, 9 predicted proteins | sample TergutLab28metaG_2_FD_97872 | JGI IMG/M metagenome (GOLD analysis project Ga0123354, IMG submission 97872) | Labiotermes labralis P4 segment gut microbial communities from Petit-Saut dam, French Guiana - Lab288 P4 | ecosystem: Host-associated > Arthropoda: Insects > Digestive system > Gut ... | reverse complement strand
CTATACTTGTATTTTAGGTATGTAACGCCGTCAAGGTCTGTTAACATGTGAAAATTATCTAAGTCTGGTCTCACAACTATTGAGTGAGATAAACCTAATTTAGCAACAGCCATACCTAACTCAAAAATAACGTTGTCAGACGCTAGAACCATTTTATCTTTTTTTATCATAGTTTCATAATCTGGCGTCATCATTGCAATAGCATACCCTTTTTGTTCAGATAGAGCATCATACAATTCGCTTAGGCTTTTTATAGTAACATTTGTTGGTTCAAACACTTCTTGATCAAACCAACATCTAGCTACGTACTGCTCATTATCGAGTTTACCATTCAACAAATCCCTAAGAATAACAGCATAACCCTTTCCAAAAGTTGAAGACATAATAAAAATGGTCTTAGGCATTACCAACCATCCTTTTCATGTTTTTTACAGGATAACGCCTTAACACTTTTACACAAATCTTTGTTTATCAACTCAACTAAACTATCAATTTGTTGTCCATTTAAAATTGCTGTACAAAGCCAAACATCAACAAACTTACCACATACAATTCGCGACTTTAATTCATCGCAAAGCTCTTTTTTATATTTAGCCCTAACAGCAGGTTTTCCAGCTGCAATCAAAAACTGAGCTATAGGCTGTACTGGACAAAAAACATCATGATTATCACGCTTTTTATTAATACTCTCCTTGTATAGATCGCAATCGAACTCGTTTGTAACAATCATAAATCTAGGCAAATTCATTCACTAACACCACCTTTATGACTGTCACTAAAGTCTAACCATTCCTCTTCTATCTTCAGTTTGGCATATTCATCAAAAAATAGTTGAAATATAATATCACCAACACCTAACATTCCCTTAAATTCACGCCTCATATCTTCAACGCCCTTAATTCCCTCAGGATTCAAACGACTAAATTGTGCCAACCCAAGCTGACCTTTACTTGCCCTTCCAATATATACCGCGCCCAAATGGTCATCAAACTCGTTAATCATACCTGGAGCATGACTGGATATAATGACTTTAGGGTCATTTCTTCGATGATCTTTCTCAGGGATAGACATGTTTCGTTTATTATAAGCCTCAATATCTAAACAGTTTAAAAACGAGTTAAGAACATCACGATAAAGAGTTGGATGTAAACCGCTTTCTAATTCTTCAATTGAAATCAAGGGAACAGTATTTGCAAAAACTTGGCTCAACAATTTAAGCACACGTCTTGTACCATAAGAAAGCGTTGATGTTGTTTCTTCTCGGTCATCACTTTTTCTTTTTAAAAGACACTGCAGTTGTCCACTGGTACCTAACCGCTCAAATCTAACAGATTCATATTGATGAAACATATGTATAAAGCGTCCAATTAAAAAAGTATATTCAGCATCATGCATTTTTCGAACATCTTGCACTAGTAGAGCAGGTGCTCTAAATTCATCATCTTCGCCTGCCAAAACCATACCAATACTTTCACGTGTAAGACTTGTCAACACTCCATGAATTTCATCCAATAACAAATTGCATTCTTTATCATCAGCATTCTTTGCCAATGCCATATTGCCAAACCTGTGTAAAAACAAATAAAAAGTATGGGGATACCCCCCTTTCACATCAGTGTCTGCAGAGTTTATCACATAAGGATTAGCCTTATCCTCACCTAGGTATGCAATATTAGGATCATTCGTATCACGCTCAAACAAAACGCGTTTATTAGAACCTTCAATTAACACTAGCTCCTCTTCCACAATTCCAGCCACATCACTTGTATAATATGAATAATCAAATCGTGGATATTTATCAAGATACTTTACAGAATGATCTGTTTCTGTTGGGTCAAGAACAAATCTATAAAGATAACATTTACCAGCATCACGCCTTTTTTCAAACTCTACCTCAAAAGTAAAACGTTGATGATCTTTGTTACGATTATAATTAACATAACTCTTACCTTGCACATATTTAACGGCGACAGTACCATTTTTACGTAAAAATTTAAAACCATCGCGAATTCCACTTAAAAGGTTGGATTTTCCATAATTATTTGGTGCAAGCAAAATAATAATAGGTCCTAAAGAAAAGTCAAGACTTGTATCTACAACATTTTTGTATCCATCAATATACAATTTAGTTATCTTCATTACCAAATCCCGCCATAGCTATCTTCTTATAACAAACCCAATATTAAATATTAGATTACAGTATTACTCTATTTTAATATTTTGCAAACACACAATACTACAAACTATACACGCTTAACCCACACAACCATTCAACCAACACCACAACCAACCTAACAACACCAACACACAAACACTTACTAAAAAAACAACAACCTAAAAAAAGAAAAACAACCAACAATAACACCAAACACAACAACCACACTACCTAACCCACCAAAAATAAACCCATAACCAAACACAACTCAGTCTTTAATGAACAAACAATTAGTATAGTTGACATAATTAACTATAGTTTTGAATATTATTTGATGGGGAACAGAAATGTTTTTACATGAATACGTGGGTTAAATGGTCAATAGGTTAATATGATGCTCTATTCTTTTCGGGGTGAAAATAGAGTTAAATTTAATCTGTGAGCTTGAATTGGCTGTTGAACCAATTTTTGATGTGGCTTGCATTTATTTGGAGTAATACAAAAGTGGAAATTAAAGTCCTTGGTGGAGCTAGAGAAGTAGGTGGCTCGTGTCTATCTGTTGAAACTGATTCATGTAAGATTGCCTTAGATTATGGTATAAAGCTTGATGAGGAGCCTAAAAAGCTTCCAACTGATTTTGACGCGGTAATTATTAGTCATGCTCATCTTGATCATACGGGTAGTTTGCTAAGTTTATCTAAACATAATCCTACAATTGTTGGTGCAGGAATTACACGTGATGTAACTGTTGATTTGTTACATGATATGGTTAAAATTCAAAATGAACAAGGAAAATTTGACTATGAGGATCAACATGCGGAAAGAATTGGTCAATGCTGGTGTGTACAAGACTCTATAGCTGTAGCAGGTACGAAAATTAATTTGCAACCGGCAGGTCATGTTGCAGGAGCTAAAGTAACCAGTTTAGAAGCAGAAGGAAAAAAAATTGTATACACAGGCGACATATGCCTACATGACACAGAAATACTACACGGATGCAAACTAGAAGCCCTACCTAAAAGACCAGACGTTCTAATTACAGAATCCACATACGGCGGCAAAATACGAGCCCCAAGACAACAATTACTAGACGAATTCATGGAAGACCTACTAAAAACCATGGACAACAAAGGAAACGTGTTAATTCCCACCTTTGCATTCCACAGAAGCCAAGAAATGGCCAAACGCATAGACACCGCCATAGCAAACGGATACTTACCACGATACAATGTCTATACCATATCAAATCTAGCACACAAAATAAGCGACTACTACAACCATAACAAACAGTTATTCACCAAAGAAATCCGCAAACAAAAAACACCCTTCAAATACAAACACGTAAAACACCTCTACCGCACAGCCCAAATACAAGAACCAGCCATAGTAATTTGCACCTCAGGATTTGGCCACGCAGGAGCAAGTCTACACCTCCTAAAAGAATGGGCAGAAAACGAACACAACTCAGTCATCCTAACCAGCGGCTACCTACCACCCGATAGCCCACTAAAAACAGCCAAAGAAGAAAAATTCTTCAAAATCGAAGAAGAAACATACAACGTAAAAGCCCTAGTAAAACAAATAGAACTCTCAGGCCACGCAGACCAAAACCAACTAGTAGAAATCATAAACAAACTAAAACCAACACGAACAGTCCTAGTCCACGGCGACATAGAACAAGCAGAACTGCTATCAGAAAGAATAGGCGAAATGACCGACGTCTGCATACCACAACAAAACGAAACAATAGACATCTAAAACAACCACATTTATAGATAACAAAAAATATGCTACAAACAAACGCTTTAACAGAAAAACTGTAAAAGCCAAACTTTTTTATTACATCAACACCCAACTATAAACATGGAGCATATTAGAGGACGCTTTTGAAAAAAATGCGTTAACACTAATGTTCATTATAACTATATCTTGGACTATTAGTAGCTGAATCTTGTGTAGTACCGGTAACAGTGTATACAAAACCTCATCGTAATTAACGGGTTAACTGATGAATGGTGTTGTAGGCAGAAATGGATAGCGTGTAAGCTCAACAAACATTAAAAACGAAAAGCAAAGAATAATAAGTATTAAGTATTAATATTAACTACATAAGGGTGAATAAACTATGGTGAGACGTTTAAGAAAAAAATCTATAGGGCCATTTACCGTTTTAATAATCTGCAGTATCACACTATTATTAGTTGAACCTTGTGTAGCACCTATAACCAAACCTGCAACACCAACATTTACCATAGAAGAGATTTCCAGCCCTTATGATGTACCAACCACTACCACCACCATTGTTGATGGATATACCGGTGAAGAAAAAACAACCACACACCCAGGATACCACGTAGAAAACACTACCATCTACATTAAAATCAAAAATCAACCCTTCGACCAACCACTCACCATGGATCCATCAGACTGCTCAAACTGGCTATTTTATCAATATCGTTATAAAGGCCACTACACAGGCGAGAAAGAATGGATATCATTTACAAGTATGTATAATAATGTCTATCAGTCTTATACAGACTATACTCTAATACCTTTTCCGCAGGATATGCCTCGTTATGGTCAGATAGATATTCAAGTAAGAGCGGCAATAGGTACTTATGATTATTATCCGGCTTACACCAAGCTGCCGTATAGTCATTACGAGTTTAGTGGTTTTTTGAGTGATTGGAGTGATATTGTTGTTGTGTCGTTTGATCCGTTATCTTTTACTGTTTTACCCTCTACAAGCACTCCATCAACTGATACACCTGATCAATTAACACCTGACTACACAACCCCTCCATTAACCTCAGAGCCCATAGACTCTCAACCACCTAATGCACCACCACAACAAAGCCCTTGGGCCTCATATCTACTAACCATCATAGTTACAGCATGTATTGTAATAATTCCCATAGCAATTGTCACATACCTAAACAAACAACAAAAAAGAAAAAACAACAATCCAATAACCCAAACCGCTTTCGCATTCAAAATAACTATGGAAGGAGTAAAACATGGTACTGTTGTGTAGAAAAATTGTGTTAATGTTAAGTGTCACTTTGATTATTTTAGGTGTATTGCTATTGGTTGAGCCTTCATCAGCTCCTATAACGACACCTAGCTGGCCTAAGTCTGGACCTGAAATTGTCTCCGTAGAAATGCATCATAATCCTATTTGGAATCCGCCAACAAATTGGACTGACCCATATACTGGACAGGTTTTATCTAGCACATTAGGTTACTACATACAAAATGGCAGTATAGAGATAACAATTAAAAACCGTCCTTTCAAACCTTATACTGATGAAAACGGCAATTATATCAATGTATATTATTGTTACTTCCGTAAAGGCATTGGAGATGGCTGGTTGGGCGCAAATTCTGCTCACATGGGTTCATCTAATAACATGCTGCCTTGTGCTGTGTACCAGTCTGATTCTAGTTATACAACCATAACCAGTTCATATTATTCTGACAATCACGCTGGTCGCCCTATTGGGGACATAAGTTTCAAGTTTCAAGCAGTTGAAGAAGGCTACTTTATGATACATGATGAAAATTTTGCTAAATGGGTTTATGAAGGTGTAGGAAGCACATGGATTGAATTTACAATAACCATACCCTACTCAGATACAACAGGCATCTCAAAACTCAACATAAAAACAACGTCAAATACACCAACAACATCAAACCCCAGTAATACACCCTCACCACCAAACACTGATACACCAACAACATCAAACCCTTACAATCCCCCACCACAAAACCCTTGGATATCTAACTTACCTATAATAATAGCCACAATATGTATCATCATAATACCACTATTAATTGTCACATATCTAAACAAACAACTGGGCGGGTGTAAATTTGAGGGTGAAAAAGAAGATAATCCCAGAGTAGTTGTCACATATTTAAACAAGCAGCAACAAAGGAAAGTACAATCTGTCAATGCTGGTTTTGTTAAAAACGTTTATGTGGGGATTTGATGGCGCGGGAAAAGGTGTTTATTGTTGGATTTTTGGTGTTTTTAGTGTTAGTTGGTTTAGTGGTGTTGGTTATGTATGGTGGTGGGGTGTTTAGTCGTGGTGGTGGGGGTGAGGATGTGTTTTATGTTGGGATTACGTATTGTGGTAGTTCTGTTGAGGAGGCTAAAGAGTTTGTTGATAGGGTTAAGAATTATACGAATTTGTTTGTTTTGTTTTCAGGTGTTTTGCAGTATGATGTTTTGGCTATGGAGGAGATTGGTGATTATGTTGTTTCGTCGGGTTTGAGTTATGCTGTTTGTGGTGGTACGCGTAATGATGTGTGTTCTAATGTGTGGCTTTTGGGGGCTAAGGAGCGGTGGGGTGATCGGTTTGTTGGGATTTATTATAATGATGAGGTGGGTGGGTATATGTTGGATAAAATGGTTTTTTTGGAGGTATCTTATCAAATAGAGGGTTCGTCGGTGTTGATGCCAGGGGTTGTAAAAACTGATGAGGGGGCAATAATTCTTTATGAATATGTGGAGAGCAAAGAGGGTGTTCCGTCTTTGTTGTCGTCAGTTACTTATTGGCCTGATGGGAAAATTGTTATGGAAAAACTTGGTGAAACTGTTACGTATTATGCGGATGGAGTAATTACGGTACTTGAAAATAAAAACGGTAATTTTTATACTACAATGTCTAACATTACAAAATATTCTAAGCCAATACAGGCATATGATCAGGTTTTAGAGCAGAATCCTATTCAAACCTATGATGACGCGGCTATGGCGTATGTTAAGATGAATAATGCGTTAATTGATGAGATAAATAAAGCAGAGTTAGAGCAGGAGCAGGTTTTGGTTTTTACTGCAGAGTATGGTCTTTACTGGTGGGATTATAAGAGTGGTTATGATTTAGTGCTTGCAGAATTGGCATGGAATCACTCTGACATTCAAGAAATAGCTCTTGTGCGTGGGGCGGCAAAGCTTCAAAATAAACAGTGGGGTACAATGATTACCTGGAAATATACTCATCCGCCTTATCTTACAGATGGATGGGAAATGTTTGAGCAAATGAAAATGTCTTATGAAGCGGGGGCGCAATATGTAATGATTTTTAATTACTCTGAAGATCCTAAGAATCCTAATACTTTGCAGGAGGAGCATTTTGTGGCGTTGGAGCGTTTTTGGAGGGAGGTTGTTCAAAACCCTGAGGTAAAGCATGGAGGCATTAAAGCAGAAGTGGCACTGGTGCTGCCTCAAAACTATGGTTGGGGTATGCGATCTTCACAGGATAACATTTGGGGCATATGGCATGCAGACAACACTACACAAGAAATATGGGATCAACTACAAAATAAAATAGAACAGTATGGGTTAAAGTTAGACATAGTTTTTGAAGACCCAAAACACCCTGTCGCAGGAAAATACCCCAGTATATACTACTGGAATCAAAGATAAAAACCTAAAAAGGTTAACCACTACGAGTTTTCTTGCTCTTGTTTTGTTTGATTTTATAAGCTTGCATCGTGGTAGTAATTGTTTTTATGGTTTAAACAGTTCAATAGATGATGAAGTAAAAAATTATGTTGTTTTAGTGTATTTTTGTTTGGATGGAAAGGAAAGAAGCGTGCACGAAACTTTATATTTAATAAGAAATTTACCCTACCATCATTAAATAAGTTTATGTAAAAGTTTTATCAAGGATGGGAAAATATGGCACAAAGAAAAGTCATAATAATTGGAGCAGCTGGACGAGATTTTCATAATTTTAACACTTTCTTTCGAGATAACTCGGATTATAATGTAGTTGCGTTCACTGCTGCACAAATTCCAGATATAGCAGGCAGGAAGTATCCTGCAGAGCTTGCAGGCAGTCTTTATCCTGAGGGCATTCCTATTTATGCGCAGGAAGATCTGCAAAGACTTATAAAAGAACTAGATGTCGATGAATGTGTTTTTGCTTACAGTGATGTTCCTTACGCTACAGTTATGAGTTTAGGAGCGCAAGTAAATGCTGCTGGCGCAGACTTTTCGTTATTTGGCCACAAAAATACCATGATAAAAAGCACCAAGCCCGTCATCGCTGTGGGTGCAGTACGTACAGGATGTGGCAAAAGCCAAACATCAAGACGTATTGCAGAAATACTTATGGCACATGGATTAAAAGTAATTGCAGTCCGCCACCCCATGCCATATGGAGATTTAGTTGCACAAAAAGTGCTACGCTTTGCAACCATTGACGATTTAAAAAAGAATCAATGCACCATTGAAGAAATGGAAGAGTTTGAACCTCACATTGCCCGAGGCAACATAATTTACGCAGGTGTAGATTATGGCGCAATTCTAAAAGCAATAGAAAACGACCCCGAAGGTTGTGATGTCATTCTATGGGACGGGGGCAACAACGACTTCCCATTCTACCGCCCTGACTTAATGATAACAGTAGTAGACCCCCTACGTCCAGGACATGAACTCTCATATTACCCAGGAGAAGTAACTCTACGCATAGCTGATGCAGTAGTAATCAACAAAATTGATAGCGCTGACTTAGACAGCATACTAACTGTTCGAAAAAACATTGAACGCGTAAACCCAAAAGCCACCGTAGTAGATGCAGCATCTACCATAACTGTAGACAAACCAGAGGTCATCAAAGGCAAAAAAGTCTTAGTAATCGAAGACGGCCCAACACTAACCCATGGTGAAATGAAAATCGGAGCTGGCATAGTAGCAGCCCAACGCTTTGGCGCCGCAGAAATCATAGACCCACGACCCTACGTAGTAGGCAGAATAGCAGAAACATACCGCATATACCCCAACATTGGAAAACTATTACCAGCCATGGGCTATGGCGAGCAACAAATGAAAGATCTAGCCGCCACCATAGAAAAAACCGAATGCGACTCAGTAATCATCGCCACACCAATAGACTTAGGAAGAATAATACAAATCAACAAACCAAACACACGCGTACAATACAGCCTACAAGAAATCGGCAACCCCAACCTAGAAGATATCCTAGAAAACTTTATCAAAAAAATCAAAAGGGTAAACTAACAAAACATACTGCACACAAACGTGCAACACAACAACAACAACAACAACCCAAACCCCCTCCTTAATTTTCATACACCAACACAACACTCACCTGAAAAACAGCAGATTTTTATCAACTACTCTTAATAAACTAAAATGAGCATCACAAGTTTTACAACCTAAGGTCTCACTGCTTTTGCACTATACATTTACACCCTAAGTTTCGAAATGAGAGTTTTTACTTATAGAGCGAAAGGTTGACATTATTGTTTCCAAAACATAGAAGTATAGAATATTGTCCAAGCTTGCTGAGTAGTAACATTAATAAGTGATGTTTAGGAAAAATTCGAAGCAAGTATTGTTTGGCGGGTTATTGGGTAAAATTGTTTGCTAATAAGAGAGGGAATAAGTCTTTGGTTTTTGGGGGAGAAGCGATTGGGCAGTTAGGAGCTTTGTATGTGGGTAAAGTTTTTGGGTGTTTTATAGTTTTTTATACAGTATGTTGTTGTCTTTTTTGTAGGTGTCAAGAGTATTTTCTTGTTGAGGGGTAAGTAAGTATGGAGAGTATTCTTGAATACTTATACAGGGGGGTAAAAAGTAATCCTGAGCGTTGTGTGTTTAATTTTTTGGATTGTAGTAAAGAGCCCTTTGGTATGCAGCAGGTTAGTGTTAGGCAGTTGTATGATAAATCGCGGGATATAGCTGCAACTTTAAAGAAGAAGGGTGCAAAGAGGGGTGATAGGGCTATTATTTTTTCTATGCAGGATGTAGGGACTGTTTATGCGATTTTGGGTTGTATGATGGAGGGTGTTGTGTTTACTGTTATTCCTCCGCCTATAGATGGTGCTAAATTGTCTCGTTTTATTTCTGCGCTTAAATCCTGTAAACCAAAATTTCTTATATCTAATTATGCTCTAGAGAAAGAATCTGAGAGAAGTATTACTAAGACGCTTCTTAAGAGAGCGTTTATGCGTGTTATAAGTTTAAAGCGTATATACACTGATAAGGTAGGTAAACATGAGAGGTATAGTCCAGTTAGGACTTATCAAAAAGACGATTTGATATATTTGCAGTACACGTCGGGTTCTACAACTGAGCCTAAAGGTGTTATGGTAACAAATGAAAATCTTTTGAGTTGTCTTGATGATTGTATGGAAGTACTAGATTTTACGCAGGGTTATAATCTTGTGTCATGGGTTCCTTTTTATCATAATATTGGTTTAATAGTTACTATATTTATTCCCCTTCTTGCTGAGACGGGTACAGCGTATTTTATACCTACACTTCAGTTTTTGCAAAAGCCAACAGTTTGGATAAAGGCTATATCTGATTTCAAAGTTAATGTAACTGTAGCGCCTAACTCTGCATATGAGGTCTGTACAAAAATTATAAGTAAAGAAGAGGCTAAACAGTATGATTTATCTCATGTAACGATCTTAATTAATGGGTCAGAATTTGTGTATGCTCATACGGTAGAGAAATTCTGTGAGTTATTTAATATTTCTCAAAAAACTTTTGCGGCTGGATATGGCTTATCTGAGTGTGTTTGTGTTGCTACCATTTCACCTTTTTCTTATAAATGTCAAAAAATTGATTTTGACAAATATTTAGAAGGTAAATTTGTTATAACGGAAAACAAGAAGCATAAGCCAGTTGTTAGTTTAGGTAAACCGTTAAATAATTTGAAAGTTTTAACTGTGAAAGAAGATGGGTATCCTTGTGTAGAAAATGAAATTGGCGAAATTTACATTCAAGGGGATAATGTTTGTAAGGGTTATTGGGAAAATTCTGTTGAAACAAAACGTTTTCGTACAACAGTTAAAGGGGTTGAGGGATTGTTTTATCGTACAGGGGATATGGGTTTAATTTTTGATGGTGAGCTGTACCTTACAGGTCGTTTAACAGAGATGATTATTGTTAATGGTAAAAATATTTTTCCAAATGATATTGCGCTTTTAGTACATCAGCAATGTCCCACAATACAAAAAGAGAGCGTTAGTGTTTTTTCTGTTCACACCAATAGTAGAGAGGAGCCAGTGCTCTGCGTAGAAAGTGAAGAACGCACATTTGCACCTTTAGTACGTGAGATCAATCGTGCAGTAGCGCAGGCATACAATTTCTCATTTAGCGACATAGTCTTTGTTCAAAAAAACACTTTCCCACGCACGGATAATAGAAAAATCAAAACAAACGCAATCAAACAACTCTATGAACAAAATAAACTAAACATATTATACAGCACAAAAAACTCATATACAAACAATAACACAGAAATAACAGAGGATACAACAACAGCAATAAGCATATCCATAAATGCACCCATAGATGAAATAAAGACTATTGTAAGAAACGTATTTCAAAGATTTGTTGGGACTATAGATTTTGATGATAACACACTTTTTACAGATTTGGGTACAAACTCCCTTACAGTCATTGAAATGATAAGCAAACTAGAACGCCAAACAGGTATAGAGATAGATATTAGACAATTTACCAGTTCATTAACTATAAATGACTTAGCGTATCATATTCAACTTAGCGTGCGAGGTGAAAAACAACACGCTATTAATTTATCAACAGAATGCATTTTACCAGAGGACATACACCCCCAACGCGACTACACTACACAGCCCGAGCAGTGTCACAACATCTTTCTTACAGGCAGCACAGGATTTTTAGGCGCTTACCTAATTCGATCACTAATTAGACAAAATAAAGACAAAAACATCACTATATATTGTCATGCTAGAGCAGAAAATCAACAAAAAGCCATGGAACGCATCATAAACAACATGCAATTCTTCCACTGCTGGGAAGAAAAATTTAAAGACAAAATAGTAGCAGTACCAGGAGACTTAAAAAAACCCAACCTTGGCATAGAAAACACCCTATACACAAACCTTTGCAACACAATTGACGCAGTATATCATAATGGTGCAATACTAAATTTCTTATTCCCTTATAGCCAACTTAAACAGACAAATGTTAACGGCACAATTGAATGCCTACGCTTTGCCTGCACAGGAAACCCAAAATATTTCCATTACGTCTCATCATATAGCGTATATGATAATCCTAGCCACTTTGACAAAAATTGTTTAGAATCAGACCCTTTAACAGATTATGAGGGCTACTTTTTAGGATACTCAGAAACAAAATGGGTAGCAGAAAAACTAGTAACAGAGGCAGCAACACGCGGCTTACAAATTACACTGTATAGACCAGGAGAAATCACAGCATCACTAAAAGAAAACATTTGGAAACTAGAAGACATGATAAGCCGCACCATAGTTGGATGCATACAAATGAACACAGCACCCGACATCGACATAAACCTACCATTAACACCCGTAGACTACGTAAGTGAAGCCATTATACACATATCACACCAAACAAAAGCCATAGGCAAATGCTTCAACCTTACAAACAAAAACCTTACCAACTTTAAAACAATCTGCAAATACACCAAAACCGCAGGATACAAACTAGAAATCCTACCATACACAGAATGGACCAAAAAATTAACCAGCTACACCTTCGAAGAAAACGCGTTAAGCATACTATCTAAACTATTTACCGACAAACGCAAAAACGGCGAAACCCTAACCGAAAGATACGGAAACAGACAAGCAAACATAGACACCACAAACACAGAAACCCTACTAGAAAACAGCGACATCAAATGCCTAAACATAGACGAAAAAACCTTCCACAACTACCTAGAACTATTCACCAAAATGGGCTACATCACAAAAACCACCTAACAAAAACACCCCAACACAAAAAAACACAATAACCCAACTACAACCTCATTTAAACAAACAAACATACTGCAACAACAAATTAATGTCAATAACTCTAACCAATGGCAACAACTCTTCCTTACTTGAACATACATGACCAATAATTCCATCATTATTATAAATGCAATGATAAAAAACGCCAGACTTATCTAAAGAATCAAACACACTAAAAGAAGACAAAGACCCAAACAACCCCTTACCTTCACATTTAATTCTACTCTCCTTCTTAGTCCACACCTCAAAAAACCGCATATTACGCAAATCACCCGTAGAAGACAAAACATACTCCTGCTCATCAGGCATAAAAAACCGCTCCACAATTCTCACATCAACAGGCTTAACCAATTCTACATCTACACCAACAGGCACATCACCTACAACACAAGCAATACAATTACCAACATGAGAAATATTATAATAAACATTAGAATTATTTACCAAAAAAGGTTTACCACAAGAATTAACATCAAAAACAAGCTCACAATTACTAAGACCCGTAATACGACATAACTCAACACGAGCTAAAACATCACCCAACAAACAATTCAATGCATCCCCAAAAAAAGCAAACCGTTTAATACGCTCCTGCTTTTCCAAAGAAACAAAAGACAACAAACCATCATAATCAACTCTTGAAAACTCTGAACCAAACCTAAGAACAACAACCTCAAACACAATAACCCACCACCCACAAAACAACTAACAACATACTAAACAATAATACAAAAAGAGTTATTTGTCTTTTCTCCACACCCTCTAACAAAGAAGTAACTAAACAACTAATTACAACTAACAGCCTGTCCAATATACGCAAATGTAATGAGTAGTATATTTTCAACAGTTTTAAAACGGAAGAAAAGTTGTTGGTTTATTGAAACTGGTTTTTAGTTTGTATGGTATTTTGACACGTTATATTTAATATGGACAAATGAAATGTTCGTAAAGGAGCAGTTAACGCATTTATGTGGGGTAAGTCAATATACTGAATTGTAGTCAATTGATTGCCTTAAAAAACTGACGCATATATGTATTCAAATGGTTAAGGTATGGTATATGGGTTAAAGTTCAAGTATAACCATAGGGTTGTGTTTGTGTCTTTTTGTTTTTTAAGGTAGAGGTGGGAGTATGAGTGCTTTTACGGAATGTGCTGAAGCTACGTTGGAACGTTTGGGTAGTGATAAGGCTGTGGGTTTGTCTGGTGTTCAGGTGGTGGATAGTCGAAAGTTGTATGGTGTTAATGTTTTTTCAAAAGTGAAGGGGCCATCGTTGTTTTGGCGTGTTTTTTCAGGTGTTAGAGAGCCTATGATTGTTTTGCTTTTTGTTGCGGCTTTTGTAACTCTTGGTGTGAATTTGGCGCGTTATTTTTCGGGTGGTATGGCTGATTTTTTGGAGTGTGGGGGTATATTTGTGGCTATTTTGCTTTCGGTTATTATTACGGTTGTTATGGAGGGTCGGAGTGTTAAGGCTTTTGAGGCTCTTAATAAGTTGAGTGAGGAGGTTTTTGTTAAAGTTATTCGTGAGGGTTGTGTGCAGCTTGTTTTGCATAGGGATGTTGTGGTGGGTGATATTGTGTGTGTGGAGACGGGGGATAGGGTACCTGCTGATGGGCGTTTGTTGGAGAGTTTTTTGTTATGTTCGGATGAGTCGGTGTTAACAGGTGAGAGTGTTGCCGTTAGTAAGGATGCTAATGTTGTTTTTGATAAGGTAGAGGTGTCTCTTGCGGAGCGGGTAAATATGTTGTTCTCTGGATGTTTTATTACGGGTGGTCGGGGTAGAATGGTTGTTACATCTGTTGGGGATGATACAGAGTTTGGGGTGATAGCGCAT
>Ga0123354_10009678_pt1 | contig 14794 bp, 11 predicted proteins | sample TergutLab28metaG_2_FD_97872 | JGI IMG/M metagenome (GOLD analysis project Ga0123354, IMG submission 97872) | Labiotermes labralis P4 segment gut microbial communities from Petit-Saut dam, French Guiana - Lab288 P4 | ecosystem: Host-associated > Arthropoda: Insects > Digestive system > Gut ... | reverse complement strand
TAACCCCCAATGAAGCGAAGCGATTGGGGGTAAAAGAATGCCACTTTCCATCAAGGGAACTCCGTATAGGAGTTCAACCCACTGTCGGGGTTGAGGTGAGAGTTTATATCTGTTAAAGTAGAATTATCCCTTTATTGAAAATCCCCTCTCGGTTTATACGAACTACAAAAATTTTTCTACCCATCTGCGAATCCTACGGATTCGGTTTCGTAAAATACAACAATTTTCATTATCTTTGCAGGAATTAAGACATATAAAAAAACGAATGGAAAGAACAGTTTTTTATTTGCATTAAGTCGGACTTTTTCGTTTTGAGAATCAATTTTTAATGTGTTAAAGTATAATCATGAAGAAGTTAGCATTATTATTTCTTTTAGTGGCGGTAGTCCTTACTATTTCTTGTGTCGGGAATGAAAAACATTTTTTGAAAGATGAAGCTTATCGCAAGCAAGTGCATGAACAATTTGAAAAACGGAAGCAGGAAGCTGTCAACCGGAAAGACGCTTTATTTTCTATTTTTGATAACGAAAAATTGAGTACGGAGCAACGCGAAGCGCTCGAATTTCTTTATGCTTATATGCCTTTGTGCGATTTGGCGGATTATGACGGCGAATTTTTTCTGAATCAAGTGGATGCCGCTTTCAAAGCGAGGAGTTATTTTTCTTGGGGAAAAACGATTCCCGACGATGTATTTCGGCATTTTGTACTGGTTTATCGGGTTAATAATGAATATTTGGATACGGCTCGTAATGCTTTTTTTGAAGAGTTGAAAGACCGAGTTAAGAATCTTTCGATGTACGATGCCGCTTTGGAAGTGAATCATTGGTGCCACGAAAAAGTAACGTATCGGGGAACCGATGGACGGACGTCTGCGCCTTTGGCATTGGTTCGCACGTCGTGGGGACGTTGCGGTGAAGAATCGACTTTCACGACTGCGGCTCTCAGGGCGGTTGGCATCCCGGCGCGTCAGTGTTACACGCCACGATGGGTGCATACCGATGACAACCATGCTTGGGTTGAAGTTTGGGTGGATGGTCGGTGGCATTATCTTGGCGCTTGCGAGCCGGAACCGGAATTAGATGCCGCTTGGTTTACGGGTCCTGCCAAACGAGCCATGATGGTGCATACCAATGTTTTCGGGTTATACAACGGACCGGAAGAAAAAAATATTGAGACGGCTTGGTATTCCAAAATCAATTTGTTGGGGAATTATGCAGTAACACGCCCTGTGAAAGTAAGGGTAGTGGACGAAAAAGATCAACCGGTCGAAGGTGCGCTTGTTCGTTTCAAAGTTTATAACTATGCTGAATTATATTCTATTGCCGAAAGTAAAACCGGTAAAAATGGAGAAGCTTCCATCATTTCCGGCAAAGGCGATTTGATGATTTGGGCAAGTAAGGACGATAATTATGGATATCAAAAATCAGAACCGCAAGACGGTATAACAGTTGTAAAATTGAATCGTCGTCCGGGAGCCGCTTATTCTGAAGATTTTGTAATGAATGTTCCGCCTGAACTACCGGTAAAAGAGCTTGCTCCGGAGAAAATTGCAGCCAATGCCGTTCGTTTGGCTTACGAAGATTCCATCCGCAATGCCTATATGAATACGTTTATCACAAAGGAACAAGCGTATCGTCTATCTGAAGAAAATCAGTTAGATAAAGACGAGGTTTGGAAATACCTCGAACGTTCGCAGGGCAATTGGAAGGAAATCAATGATTTTATCATCAAAGAAAGAGCGAATCCCCATTTATTTCCATTCTTAGCTACATTGTCGGCGAAAGATGTCCGCGATACGCCGGCTGATTATTTGAGCGCTTTTATGCAAGACAGGAAAGTAGAAGAAGGTGCGCCGGATGACGAGGTAATCCGCTCTGTTTTTTCTCCACGCATCGAATCGGAATTGATTAAGCCTTGGAATTTTTTTTCTAAAACTCCCGATGCAGCGCCCAAAGATGTGAAATCGGTCATTGATTACATCAATAATCACATCGTTCTTAACGACGAAGAAAATTATTACAATTGTCCGATTACGCCACAAGGCGTCTATGAATTGGGAATTGCCGACCGCCGCTCGCGCAATATCTTTTTTGTGGCGCTTTGCCGCAGTTTGGGTATTCCCGCCCGGATAGAACCGGCAACTTCCAAGCCCCAATATTTTGAAAAAGGAGAATGGAACGATGTATATTTTCAACCGGATACCGCTCCGTCGGTACATTTATCTCCGGCGGCTCTGACGGTGCAAAATGCGAAAGAAAATATAATAAAACCGTCTTATAGCGCAACATATTCTCTTGCATACTTCAAAGACGGAGATTTTCATACTTTGGATTATGAAGAAAGCCCTGCTGTGGCTAATTTGCCTTACACCTTGAAATTAGACCCTGGCTATTACCGGTTAATGATTGGAAGCCGTGCGAATGACGGATCGGTATTTGTCCGCACTGAATATTTTGAACTCAAAGAAAACGCGAAACAAACGGTAAATATTCTTATTCCTGAAACTGAAGGTAAACTGTTGGTAAAAGGCATTATCGATATGAATTTAATTGTTCAATTGAAAGACGGACAGAAAGCTACGTTGAAAGAATTATCCAAAGGAAAAGGTTTGATTCTTTGCTTCCTCGATCCTGGAAAAGAACCGTCGAAACATATTTTGCAAGACTTTCCTGCCGTACAGCCAGCGTTGGATCAATGGGGTGGGGGCGTCGTGTTTCTGATTCCCGACGATAAAGCGACCAGCGCTTTCAATGCTTCAGCTTTCAAAGGGCTACCGGCGAATGTTGTTTGGTGTAGCGACATAAAACGTGAATTGCTGCATTCCGCAACCGGCGCTTTACAAGTCGATTTCGAAGATAATTTTCCATTGACGGTGTATCTTTCGAATAATGGGGGCATTTTGTTTTCTTCGGCAGGTTATCGAATAGGTACCGGAGCGGATATTTTGAAGGTTATTCAAAGAGAGCAGAAAATAAAGGCGAGAATTTAATTGAACCATTTATTGCAATTTATAACCGGTTTCGCCGGACGCTTATTTTGTAATTCATAATTTTATTGTACCTTTGTTCGCTTAAAAGCAAATATCATAATTGTGGCTGAAACAAAATACATTTTTGTTACAGGCGGCGTAGTTTCTTCTTTAGGCAAAGGAATTGTATCGGCGTCGTTGGGAAAACTTCTTCAAGCAAGAGGTTATCGTGTAACTATTCAAAAATTTGATCCTTACATTAATATTGATCCGGGAACGTTGAATCCTTACGAGCACGGAGAATGCTACGTAACTATTGACGGACGTGAAGCGGATTTGGATTTGGGACATTATGAACGTTTTCTCAATATTCCTACAACGAAAGCAAATAACATCACTACCGGACGTATTTACCTAAATGTGATTAATAAGGAGCGAAGAGGCGATTTTCTCGGAAAAACCGTACAGGTTGTTCCGCATATTACCGACGAGATTAAACGAAATATCATGCTTTTGGGCAATACCGGCGAATACGATTTTGTGATTACGGAAATTGGAGGAACTGTCGGCGATATTGAATCTTTACCTTATATAGAAAGCGTTCGCCAATTGCGTTGGGAATTGGGCAAAAACTGTTTGTGCGTGCATCTTACTTATGTGCCTTATATTGCTGCCGCTAAGGAAGTTAAAACCAAACCTACTCAACATTCGGTTAAAACGCTTCAAGAGCAAGGAATTCAACCTAATATTTTAGTGCTTAGAACAGAAAAGGAACTTTCAGAAAGTATCCGCCACAAGGCGGCGCTGTTTTGCAATGTTGGCGAAGATGCCGTGATCCAATCGTATGATGTTCCAAGTATTTATGAAGTACCGATTGTTTTAGCGAAACAAAAAATGGATAAAATTGTACTTCAGAAAATGGGGGTATCCGGCGCCAAAAAATTAGATTTGAAGCAATGGAAAGAATTCCTCCGCAGTATGAAGAATGCTCGTAAAACAGTAACAATAGGATTAGTAGGGAAATATGTTGAATTGCCTGACGCTTATAAATCCATTAGCGAATCTTTGTTGCAAGCTGCAACATACCATCACCGGAAATTGGATTTGCGGCTCATTCATTCCGAAAAACTGACGGACGAAAATGTAAACGAATATCTGAGCGGAATGGATGGAATATTAATTGCACCGGGGTTCGGACAAAGAGGAATTGAAGGTAAATTCGCTGCGCTCAAATATGCACGCGAACACGACAAGCCCACTTTTGGCATCTGTCTGGGTATGCAATGTATGGTTATTGAATATGCTCGTAACGTTTTAGGTCTAACCCATGCTAATTCTACGGAAATGGATCCGGATGCAGCCGATAAAGTAATTGACTTAATGGAAGAACAAAAAAATCTAACCTTGATGGGCGGTTCTATGCGCTTGGGCGCTTACAATTGTCGGCTCGAAAAAAATTCAATTGCTTACGAGGCTTATCAAAATGAAAATATACGCGAACGGCATCGCCATCGGTACGATTTAAATAATGAATACAAAGAACTGTTAGAAAAGAACGGCATGAAATGTACCGGCATCAATCCGGAAACCGGATTGGTCGAAGTGGTGGAAGCTCCTGGATTAAAATGGTATGTCGGCGTACAATATCATCCGGAGTTTAATTCTACTGTTGCGAAGCCCAACCCTTTATTTATGAGTTTTATTGAAGCAGCTACAAAATAAGTTATGGACAAAAATACAATCATTGGTTTTATTCTAATCATTCTGGTATTCTTTGGTTTCTTCTTTTTAAACCGTCCTTCGAAAGAGCAAATAGAGGCTCAGCGGCGATATCAGGATTCAATAGCAAACCTCAAACAATCTCCAATAGATGAACAGCAAACGATTATCCAACAGCAAGCGGGAGAAGCGAAAGAATCGGGAACTAACGCCGATTCGCTTACTCACGAACGGATAACGGCAAAATTCGGCGATTTTGCAAATGTAGCCCAAGGGACAGAAGAGTTTGTTACGCTCGAAAACGATTTTATGATTATAAAGCTATCAACGAAAGGTGGACGAATCGTTTCGGCTCAGTTGAAGAAATACACTGATTACCAAAAGAATCCTTTAATTTTATTTAAAGACAGCGATACTCAGTTTTCGCTTACTTTGGTAACCAACACTAATCGGGTTATCAATACCGGCGATTTGTATTTTGAGGTGGTCAATACGGATTCTTTGACAACGACTTTGCGCTTGAAAGCAGGGAACAACGACGACGCAGGCGTTGACTTTGTTTATCATTTGCATCCGGATGATTATATGGTTGATTTTTCAATTGTTCCGCGCAATCTGCAAAATTATCTTGCCACAGAAACGAACTCGTTGGATATTAGCTGGGTGCAGAAAATGCGTCAATTGGAACAAGGTAGGAAATATGAAGAACAGTATTCACGTTTGACCTATAAATATTATAGCGATGATGTTGAGCAAATGCAAAGTTCCAAAAACGACAGCCGGACAATTACTAATAAATTAAAATGGATTGGATATAAAGATCAATACTTCTCGTCGGTTCTTATTGCTAAAGACGGATTTATTTCCAGCCAGTTAGAATCTCTTTTTTTACAAGATAGCGTTTATTTGAAACAATATTCTTCTACGACCAGCGTGGACTTTGATCCGAAATTAAATAAACCACTCGATTTGAATTTCTATTTTGGTCCGAATGATTATAACTTATTGAAACGTTATGATAAAACTAAATTTGCAGGACAGGATCTCCAGTTGGAAAAATTAGTGCCATTGGGTTGGAGTTTGTTCCGGTACATCAATAAATGGATTGTCATTCCTATATTCGATTGGCTAACTTCATGGGTATCCAGCATTGGTTTAGCTATTTTACTTTTAACAATAATCATTAAAATCGGTTTATTTCCTTTGGTTTACCGCTCGTTTATGTCGTCGGCAAAGATGAGGGTGATGAAACCTCAGATAGAAGCAATCACATCCAAATATCCCGGGCAGGAAAATGCGATGACCCGACAGCAAAAAACGATGGAATTATATCGTCAAGTGGGCATCAATCCGATGAGCGGCTGTTTGCCCATGCTTTTGCAAATGCCTTTCTTGCTGTCGCTTTTCATGTTTTTCCCTTCGGCGATTGAGCTGAGACATCAAAGTTTTCTCTGGGCGCCCGATTTATCCACTTACGATGCAATTGTTAAATGGGATACCTATATTCCATTTGTAACGCAATATTTTGGAAATCATATCAGTCTATTTTGTGTATTAATGACGATTGTCAATATTATTTATACAAAATATAACATGGAACAAACCAGCACCGGTCAGGAGCAAATGCCCGGAATGAAAACGATGATGTATATCATGCCTGTTTTCATGTTGGTGTTCTTGAACTCCTATCCTGCAGGGTTGAATTATTATTATTTTATTTCTACTTTAATCACGGTTCTTCAAACGGTTCTTTTCCGTTATTTCTTGAATGAAGAAGCTTTGTTGGCAAAATTGGAAGCTAATAAAAAGAATCCCTCAAAAAAGAAATCCGGAGGATTTATGGCTCGCTTGGAAGAAGCGCAACGTAAACAACAAGTGATGCTGAAAGAGCAGCAGAAACAAAAAGGAAAAGGGAAGAAGTAATTTTATTCTCCAATTTGCCGTTTGTAATGGCGATGACAACTTCGCGTCCCATAATGGAACGTTTCAAATGCGCGTCGGCATTATCTTCAAAATACTGTGAAAAAATGGAACGGCAAACCGATTTAAAGTTGAAGTCAAAGTAAACTGTACATTCCTCCGGGTTTACAGCGTACCAATCCATTCATTTCAAGATCAAATAAAATGACAGACAATCGGTTGACCGGCAAGTCGAGTTCAATTGCCAGCAAATTCAGTTGTATGCTTCCTGCTTTTGAAAGAATTTCCACAACTTTTTGTTCTTCCGGATTCAGTTCGGGGAAAAGAACGCGTTGAATAGATTGTGTTTGTGCGGTTTGCTGTGGATCGCTCCAATTCATTTCCCTGAATATGTCGTCCGCTGAGGTGACTAATGCAGCTTTTTTACTTTTAATCAATGAATTGCATCCTTCGGAATATTTGTCGCAAGTCTTTCCCGGAAAAGCAAAAATATCACGATTATAGGAATCTGCGATATTAGCCGTGATTAAAGCGCCTCCTTTTTTTGCCGATTCAACAACAACCGTACAATCGGAAATTCCGGCGACAATACGGTTTCGTTTGACAAAATTCTGCCGGTCGGGATTAGTTTCACTGATGAAATCGGTCAGTAAACCGCCTGCATTAATCATTTCCACAGCGGCATTCCGGTGTGCCGACGGATAGATGCGATCTAATCCGTGCGCTAAAATTCCTACGGTAGCCATATTTTCCCTTAAAGCCGCCCGATGAGCCGCGATATCTATTCCGTAAGCCAATCCGCTGACAATAAGACTTTCGGGAAATATTCCACGGATGTCGTGAACCAATTGATCGGTAGTTTCTTTTCCGTAAGCCGTTGCATTTCGTGTCCCCACAATGCTAATGATTTTTCCGGCATTCAAATCGGCGTTTCCACGAAAATACAGCATAACCGGTGCATCGACACATTCTTTTAGCCGGTTAGGATATGCCGGAGCCGTGATAAACAGAGGCGTGATAGCCGCTTTTTCAATAAAACGAATTTCTTTTTCCGCTCTTTTCAGAACATCCGGACAATGAATCTCATTGATTAATCGGCGCGACAAGCCGAAAACTCTCTCGAGATTATGCTTTTTCTCCTTAAACAATAGAGCAACATCACTCACATTTTCAATGATTTGCTTAGCAGTAATATTACCGATTCCTTTGACAAGAGTAATACCGATTTGATAAATCAGGTCTTGATTAAACATACTTTTTTAGGTTTTGATTAAAATTATCGGACAAAGTTACAAATAATCTTTCAATTGTGCATCAAAAAAATCACCGCGGGAAGGTTTTCCGTTCATTAAAATAGCTACTTCAATCATTCCGCTGCAACATAAAACGTTATCATTCTTGCGGTAAATCATTTGATTGAAGAACATTTTCACGCCTTTTCTCTCAACCGTTAACTTTGAGATAAAAACATCGCCACCGGTCAATGGCGTTTTATAATGAAGATTAGCGTTCACAACAATGGGATCGACCTTCATCAAATGCGATTCTTTAAATGTGACTCCCAAGCTGCACATAAATTCGTGACGGGCATTTTCCATGTAATGCAAATAATTGGCATTATTTACAACTCCCTGCGAATCACATTCGTAATCACGAACCTTCATTTCAATTTCAAAAGATTTTTTCATTGGATAAAAAACTGTTATGTTCTAAATTCTCTTCATACATAAATTATTTCCAGCAAAAATACTAAATAATCAGGGAAAATCTCTCAAACTACAAGATTAAGTGTGGAAGATACGGTTTTTTTGTACTATTTTTGTTGCGATTTTTATAAACGATAAGAGAATCATCAATTCTTAAATGAAATTAAAATGGAAACTGCAAAAATAAAAACGTTTCATTTGACGGAAGCGAAAGAAACGCTCTTTATTCCATTATACAGAAGAGCAAAAGACAGCATCTCAAAAAATTCCATATTGCACGATGCACGAGCGCTTGAGATAATCAATGCTGTTGATTACGATTTTTCAAAACTTAAAAAAGGCGGTAACGCTCTTCATACCGTATTTCGCGCAAAACAATTGGACGAATGGACAAACGAATTTATTGCAGCGCATCCGAATGCAGTAGTGGTGTATCTCGGTTGCGGTTTGGATACGCGCATAACACGCATCAGTCCGCCGGCGTCGGTAAATTGGTATGATGTGGATTATCCCGATGTCATAGATGTGAAAAAGAATTTTTACTCAGATGATACACATTACAAAATGATTGCTTCTTCCATCACAGAGGAAGCTTGGCTGTCTCAAATACCTGATAACAGACCGACTATCATTATTGCGGACGGCGTGATGGAATACCTTACTGCTGAAGATGTGAAAACATTGCTTCAACGGCTCACCGACCGTTTTAAGCAGGGACAAATGATTTTTGATGTGATGAGTGTGAACGCCGTAAAAATGATAGCAAAAAAGTACAACATTCACTCATGGGGCATTGACGATACTTCGGAAATTGAACGCTGGAACCCGAAACTGAAAAAGTTGAATGATATTTCTTTGTTTCAATCACCGTACATAAAACTTTTGCCTTTTACTCATCGTATGATTTACAGGGCAATGGCAATAAGTTCAAAATTGCGAAATGTGTTGAGACTGTTGAGATATGAATTTTGAATCTGATTTTACCGTTTTTTTAAGCGCCAGCGGTTGTGTGTCCACAAATAGGCGGAAGGATTTCTCAAGATGGTCTGTTCAAGGCAACGCATGTATTTTTCCGTAATTTCAAACTCGGCGGTTTTATCTGGATAGTCGGAGATTACAAGGATGTTTCCCTCGTAATACCCCCTTTTTATGCAAGTTATATCCAAATAACAAACAGCGGCAGCGGTATGCATTGCGATTTTTTCTGTCCCTGTAATTACGGGGGTTTCTTGATTCAGAAAGTGCATGATATGATGTGAAGCCGGGTTACCGGAAGGTTTTTGGTCGGACATAAACCCTATTATCCAATTTTTATTTGCTTTCCGCAGATTGATAATATCGCGATAAATATTATTTTTCGTAAAACCTATCGAATGGAAACGTTTTCTTAAATGCAAAAAAAAGAGGTCTGCCGTCTTATTTTTTAGAGGGCGGTAAACTTGTCCGGAAATCATGGATGAATCGCCTTTCAGATGAAGCATAATAGAAGGAACCCATTCCCAATTGCCGTAATGACCCAGCATCAAAACAATCGGACGTTTTTTGTCCAGAACTTGCTGCGCAAGTTCTAAATTTTTGAAAACGAAATGTTTTTGCATTTGCGAATCGGAAATGTGCAACAACTTGATGGTTTCAACAAAATAGTCGCAGAAATGCCGGTAAAAGTCTTTTTCAATTTTCCTGATTTCCATCTGTGTTTTTTCCGGAAAAGAATTAATCAAATTTTTCCGCACTAATTTTCTCCGATAACGAATGAGATAATAGAAAATAAAATAGAAACCATCGGAAATAAAAAATAAGATTCGGAACGGGAGAAGCGCCGTTAAAAAAGCAGGCAGATATACTATCGGATAAAACAAACGATTCATAAGGACATCATCATTTTTTCTTCATTAAACCGGTTCAAAGTTACCGTTTTCAGTTTATTTATCCAAAAACTGTCGTATTCGGCTTCCACTTTGAGGTAATTTTCGGTAAATCCATGCATTTGATGTCCTCTCGGCGTGTGTTCAAACAACACTTTATGTGTCGTTCCGATTTGAGATTGGTAAAATTCCCGGAGTTTTCGTTCGGACAATTCCATTAAACGTCTGCTTCGCTCCTGTTTTAGTTTGGGCGGAACGACGTAATCAATGTTTAAGGCTTGAGTTCCTTGACGTTCGGAATAGGTAAAAACGTGCAATTGAGAAATCGGCAATAATTCGATAAATCGTTCCGTTGCCTCAAAATATTCCTCTTTTTCACCTCTCACACCGACAATAACATCTACGCCGATAAATGCATCCGGAAATAATTTTTTTATTTTTTCTATTTTAGATGCAAACAATCCGGTATCGTATTTTCTGCGCATCAAGCGGAGTACTTCGTCGGAGCCTGACTGCAAAGGAATATGAAAATGTGGAGCAAAACGTTGCGATTGAACAATAAACTCGAGAATTTCATCACTTAACAGATTCGGTTCTATGGAGGAAATACGGAAACGTTCAATGGATTCGACCCGGTCGAGAGCCTGTAATAAATCGAAGAACGTCTCTCCCGTCGATTTTCCGAAATCGCCAATATTGATGCCGGTGAGTACGATTTCTTTGCCTCCTTCGTTTCCTTCGTCTTCTGCCATTTTCACCAAGTCGGCGATTTTTCCGTTCCTGCTTCTTCCTCGCGCAAACGGAATCGTACAATAGGAGCAGAAATAATCGCAACCGTCCTGCACTTTCAAAAAATGGCGAGTCCGGTCATCGTTTGAACAGGAAGGAATAAACTTACGAATGTCTTTCACTGGAGAAACCACAATTTTTGAATCGTTTTCCCGATGAATCAAATGATTCAGCAAATCCGCTTTTTCTCCGGTACCCAGAACCAAATCCACACCTTCAATCCGGCTTACATCTTCCGGTTTCAGTTGCGCATAACATCCAACGACAACAACAAATGCGCCCTGATGTTGCCGAATGATTTTCCGAATTGCCTGCCGGCATTTTTTATCGGCTAATTCCGTTACCGAACAAGTATTAATAACACATATATCGGCGGTTTCTCCGGGCTGTATTCTCCGAATGCCTTGTTCTGCCAACTGTCGTCCTAATGCAGATGTTTCGGCAAAATTCAGTTTACATCCCAGTGTAAAATACGCCGCTTTTTTATTTTCAAAAATTATTTTATCAATCACCGTAGAAGAATTATGAATTATTACAATTCAAAATTTTGAACAAAGATAATGGATTATGAAGAATTATGAAGTATAAATTACAAATTATTCATCCCTGAACACAATTCATATTTTATAATTCTTAATTCATAATTCCTAATTATTTCAATCATTTTAGCACAAAAATAACCTTTTTTGTTTGCAATTTGAAAGATATTTCGTAATTTTGCAGTCAAAATATAAATTATTATGAGCTATTTAATAACGCCTAAAGGATATAAATCATCTCTGAATAAAATTGAAACAGAAAGGGGTATTCAAAAAATTAAAGATTTTTTCCAACAAAATTTGTCTTCGGAATTACGGCTGAGGCGAACGACCGCCCCTCTTTTTGTTTTGAAAGGCACAGGCATCAATGACGACCTGAACGGAACCGAAAGAGCCGTCACTTTTCCAATTAAGGATTTAAATGATACTAAAGCTGAGATTGTACATTCCTTAGCTAAATGGAAACGGTTGATGCTGGCTGACCTTCGTATCGAGCCGGGTTATGGTATTTACACGGATATGAATGCTATCCGGGCGGATGAAGAATTGGGAAATCTGCATTCACTCTATGTTGACCAATGGGATTGGGAATTAGTTATGCGACAGAATGAACGAAATATTGATTTTCTGAAAGACATTGTTCGTCGGATTTATGCAGCGATTCTTCGTACCGAGTTTCTGGTTTATGAAACGTATTCGGATTTTAAGCCACAGTTGCCTCCGACCATTCATTTCATTCACGCTGAAGAATTGCTTCAACGATATCCCGGAACAACAGGAAAGGAAAGGGAAGACGCAATTACGAAAGAAAAAGGCGCCGTTTTTATTATCGGCATCGGTTCTCCATTGAGCAACGGAGAAAAACACGATGGACGTGCTCCCGATTATGATGATTGGTCAACAATTGCCAATGGATATCCGGGATTAAACGGCGATATTCTGGTTTGGAACGAAGTCTTGGGACGAGCTATTGAACTTTCTTCCATGGGGATTCGTGTCAATGCGGAAGTTTTAGAAAAACAACTGATTGCATCCGGAACCGAAAACCGAAAGGAATTATATTTTCATAAACGTTTATTAAATAACGAACTACCTCAAACTATCGGAGGGGGTATCGGACAGTCGCGTCTGTGCATGTTTCTTCTGCGTAAAGCGCATATTGGCGAAATTCAGGCAAGTATCTGGCCTGAAAAGATGCGGGAAGAAGCGTTAATACATGGGATTGCGTTGATTTGAAGCAAAAAATTATATGAACAATTTTCCCCGTATCGTTTTTATGGGTACTCCCGAATTTGCGGTTGAAAGCCTCCGCAAGTTGGTTGAAAACAATTATAATGTGGTTGGCGTTGTTACTACGCCTGATAAACCGATAGGAAAACATCACAGTGTATTGCAGGCTTCGCCGGTAAAAGAATATGCTTTGTCGCAAAATCTTCCATTACTTCAACCGGAAAAATTGAAAGATACTGGTTTCTTGGAACAGTTAAGCGCTTGGAATGCCGATTTACAGATTGTTGTCGCTTTCAGAATGTTGCCCGAAATCGTATGGAAAATGCCTCATTTAGGTACGTTTAACCTTCACGCTTCGCTACTTCCGCAATATCGTGGCGCCGCTCCGATTCAATGGGCGATTATTAATGGTGAAAAAGAAACGGGCGCCACGACTTTTTTCCTTGCAGATAAGATAGATACAGGGAAAATAATCTTTCAGGAACGAATTCCGATAGAGCCTGACGATACGGCAGGTATTCTTCATGACCGGCTAATGTATTTAGGAGCGCAATTAGTGATAAAAACAGTTGATACAATTCGCAATGATAAAATCCAAACCATTGACCAAGAAGCATTAATCGTGAATGAAAATGAATTGAAATCCGCTCCAAAAATTTTCAACGAAACCTGTGAGATTGACTGGAATAAAACTACTGATGAAATCTACAATTTGATACGGGGATTATCACCTTATCCTGCCGCTTGGACGATATTGAAAACAGAAAAAGGGAATTTCATTCATTGCAAAATATTTGAAAGTAAAAAGATTATCCAAGCGCATCACTTATTACCCGGAACAATCAATATTGCAGATAAAGAATGTCTGAAAATAGCTACATCCGATGGATTCATTCAAATAAAAAGCATTCAGCAAGCTGGAAAAAAACGTTTGTCAATTGAAGATTTCCTGCGTGGAAATTCGCATCTTTTGTAAAATCAGACATATATACAACAATTCAGATGTTGTAGAAAAGATTTTTCAAACATTTAACTATTTTTAGGTAACAAAATATATAACAGTAAATATAAAGTGTTACTTTTGTAGCAGAATTGTTACTAATGTATGATAAAGAAAGATGCAAAAACGGTAATACTAAATGCTGCTGAAGTCCTGTTTCTGAAATATGGATTTCGTCGTGTGACAGTGGATGAGATTTGCCGCAATGCCAATGTGAGCCGCAAAACATTTTATGTCTATTTTACTAATAAAGAGGCGTTAATAATTCAATTATTAGATACAATAATTGGCACGCTTACCCGTGAATTTATTGAAGTGATGAACAGCAACGCTTCATTTGCAGATAAAATGATAGGTTTAATGGAGATGAAGCTGGCTTTGGGAAAACAAATGAGCATGGATTTTTTTGCTGATTTGTTTAATGCATCCTCGAACGAAGTGGCGCTTTATTATCGAAAACGAGTTGACGAGAATATTGCTCTTGCACGCACGCTTTTTATACAAGCTCAGGAAAAAGGAGAAATTCGCAGTGAATTGGATATTGATTTTATAATGACAATGCTCAATAATCAAACCGATTTGTGTGGAAAGCCGGAATTTCGCTCCCGTTTCAAGGATAGCGAAAGTATGATGAAACAGATGTCGGAATTGTTTTTGTTTGGAATTGTAGGAAATAAAGAGACTAATGGGGTGAAAAAAAGAAAGGTAAAAATAATTCATAATTAAGAAACATGAAAAAGCTAATCTTCAGTTTGATAGGTTTAAGTTTGTCGATAGCGCTATCTGCACAAACTTTATCGGCGCTTGATATTGTAAAAAAGGCTGACAGCAAAATGCGCGGCGAGAGTTCCTATTCCGAAATGACAATGACCATTGTGCGTCCTACGTGGCAACGCTCCATTTCGATGAAAGCGTGGACAAAAGGAACAAATTTTGCATTGATAAAGGTTACCGCGCCGGCTAAAGATAAAGGCACCGGTTTTCTGAAACGCGACAATGAGTTGTGGAACTGGCTTCCTTCTATCGACCGGTTGATTAAAATGAGCGCTTCGGTAATG
>Ga0123354_10009676_pt1 | contig 14795 bp, 8 predicted proteins | sample TergutLab28metaG_2_FD_97872 | JGI IMG/M metagenome (GOLD analysis project Ga0123354, IMG submission 97872) | Labiotermes labralis P4 segment gut microbial communities from Petit-Saut dam, French Guiana - Lab288 P4 | ecosystem: Host-associated > Arthropoda: Insects > Digestive system > Gut ... | reverse complement strand
GGGGGGGGGGGGGGGGGGGGGGGAACTGGAGGTTAGAAGAGAATTTCATGATCACGAGCTTCAGGAAATTGTGTTCTTCACCACAAAATATCAGCGTGATGAAGTGAAGGAGGATGAAGCGGGCAGAGAATGTACTTCGCATGGGAAGCCAAGAAATTGACATACATTTTAGTAGGAAAGCGTGAAGAAAGCCCCTTGGGAGAGCTAATGTGGATGGGACAACAATATTAAATGGGTGTAAGGAAATGGGGTTTGTGGACCGTAGGATAGGTGCCAATAGAAGGCTGTTGTGATCACGATGACGGATATCCGGGTTCCATATTTGTAGGGGAAGTTCTTGACCAGTTGAACGGGTACTGCCTTTTTCCAGAATGACTGCACGTCATCCATTCGCTTATTACCGGAGTAGACTAAGCTTATTCTTAACAAAAGTAACGAACCTCGACGCACGGAGAGACGTTTGTTTACAGAGCCTGTGTGCACATATGTACTACTTTTGTCCGAATTTGTCGACTGGGCAGTATTCCTGCCACCCATTCAAGAGGGTTGGCTTTCAAATCTCAGCCCAGAAAGCGGCAAGTTTGAGAAAATTTTCATGGTTTTCTTCGATCTCTTCAACAGTTGTCGTGTTCGTAACTCATATTAGCCCAAGACGGCTTCCTTCCAGATTCATTCTAATTCATTACTCAGTAATCATTCCAACTAACATTTGGAACTATACAATATAATGAACTGACGTCATCAAATAAACGGTGGGAACATAAATAGATGAAAATATAAATATAAATTTTCGGTCTATGACAGCGGTATCGAACTCAAATTATGCACAAGTCAAACGGATAACTTTGAAATTTAAGGAAGGCCTTACGTCATCTCAAGCAGCAGACATATCGAAATTAAACTGTTTTATAATCAATGAATATAAAATGTTATTGCATTGTTTATCTCTGTGCTAACGTATGTTGTATGTTCCCATGTTCGAGTACAGTAGGAATAGCAAATCTTTTTTAACCTTCATGCCAGGGACGTAAACTATTTAAATAAAAGAAACTGCCACGCTTATCCGGGACACATGGTGCTGTACAATTGGAATAAAGTCGGGGAGGGGAGGGGGGCATACGAAAGGAACTTGTGGGCCGCGTGTTTGAAACCCCTCGTCTATAGGCTTCATGCCTACATTCTTATGTTTCTAGCTGCGAAAGTAACATGTATGTGCTGAAGTCGGTGTTATTGTGATATCTGATAACGAATGGTAAGCCGATTACGAGCTGCGAGTAGTTAGACCTTTGTCGTTGATGGTTTTGGCCATGTTGTGCAAGATGCAACACAGTGCAGCCACGCAGCTGGAGAATAGTCACACCTTTGCAGGACTCTCATATTACAAAGTTGAATTAGCGAAACTTTGTTATCTGAGCCTGTGAAAATGTGAATTCATTCTGCTAGTTTACGATGATGTATAGCAACTGACTTCTGTTATGGCTGTGATGAACCTTTAGATTAATTGATATGACGTAGTAAGTACACTGAGTTTCTCATCACACCTGTCGATTAGCTCAAAACTGCAGAGACTGTAGGCTCCATCCATGACCGTTTAATTTAGCCCACAGAAGCAGTAATTAATTTTCTGATATAGGGACCTGCCAGCCTTAACAGGAACTAACAAAATGTGAGTATTGTTTGGCGAGATATGAAGAGCCCGATTTATCGTCTAACCATGAAATTACCAACATTCTTATGTGTCGTCGCGAAATGATGGAACGGTCCCCCAGAATTCGCTTTTGATAAATTGCTTTCTCGCCCCTCATGAACCTGTTAGCGGGAGAACATTCTTTGCGTCAGACATACTTGAAATATTCCTCTTGTCCGTGTCGAGAAATGAAAATGTGAGAAAGGGGATAGTTTCTCCCGTGCTGTAATTGAAATTCGAAACTGGACCTTTTTTTTTTCGGATATAGGATCCCAGAAAGTTACGATGGCAATAAAATGAATTCAGAAATGTGGGACTTCACGATCTGTCGACGGTGACTGTTCATGCCACGTGTTTGTAACATGTAGCACCATATAATTTTACACGGTTATGTCCACCAGACGACACGGCGTCACAGAACAGAAAACCGACATCTGAAGAATTTACTTTTTCAGATGGTTAAAGTATAGGCCTATCATTGCTTCGAGAGATTTCGTACAGTTCAGAGACTAGGCAAAATGTAGTTTTGAAAAACCACGGGGACTCAAAGAAATTTTGGTTTCTAAATAATTGAGATGACTAGGGCATGTAGCGCGCATGGGAGAGAAGACGAATGAATGCAGGGTTGTGTTACGATTGCCTGAATGAGGGAGATGATTGGAAGACCTAGGCATAGATGGGAGTCTAAGGGATAAATACACTAAAATGGATCTTAAAAATAGGTTTCGAAGACATTTACTTAATTAAACATGGCTGAAGATAGTGACCGGTGGTGGGCTCTAGTTAACACCACAGAAAACTAGGGTTTCGTAAAGTGAGGAAACTTTCATGCGTGACCAAGCTAGTATTAGCTTCTGAAGAGGGACTCTGCTTTATTGACTTAATTGATCACCCATCACATCCAGTTGTGAAATTCGAATAGTCTGTACCTCAGACCGTGTTACAGTAACGACGTCTATTGCAATACGCTGAGTGTATTTTTTTATTTCTTATTTTTTCTTTTAATTTTGTACTATGGCCAACAAATGCACAATTACCTCACAAATTATCACACTCCTTAAAACAATAAAAGATGCATATGTATTGAAATATTAAAATACAAAAATAACGCTGAATGTACATTTATAAATAACCTGGGGAAACATTATGAGGAATAACATACATACAGTGTTTATTTATTTATAGAAGCAGATGGAGCGCATGAGTTAGGCCACTTTTGAATTCACACGTGTTATTTTGAACTGTCACATAAATGTCACGTCCCAGAAAATGTTAAAAAGTCACCCACACCATTTCACTTTTTCACATTTCTTCCAGGCCTCTAGGTTATTAGAGTGTCAGGCCTGGCTTTGCATTGTGTTCAGCGCCCAATTAGTAAAGGGAAAGCAAGATTTTAAGTGCAGCGCGTGAATTTCGGGCCCAATTCTGTCATAACGAAAGTCATGTTACAAATATGTCGCCATGTCTGTTTATTGTGAAGATTGGAGAAGGTTTCCACTGGGACATAATTCCAAAAGCTCGAAAATATTCAAGATTTTATGTTATATCGTTGTGGGAGTGAGTTTTATTGTTTGCGGAGACACATTTTGTTTTTAACATTGCTCATGCTAGAAAGGAGGCGAGATACCGTATCGGTGTAGCAAACACGCTACCGGTATGAAGACCGAGAAATCGGGGTTGTATTTCGGGCAATGGGAAGAGATTTTTATCCTCTTCACGACGTCCAGACCGAGTCTTATGCCTACCAAATCTTCTGTACAGTGTAAACTGGAGGCCATTGCCACAGGGTAAAAAGGCCGGAGCGTGAGAGCACCTTACTCACATTCTATTTCGAGGTTACGGTTTAATGGATCGATACGAGTGGCCGCCCGGTCTAAGGCGTAGGTCTGTGGCCACTCGCTTGCTGGGAATAGGGGTTGGAATCCCGCCGGAGGCATGGATGTCTGTCTCTTTTGAGTGTTGTGCGTTGTCAGGTAGAGGTCTCTGCGACGGACCGATCGCTCATCCAGATGAAGTCCTGCCGCGTGTGGTGTGTCTAATTGAGTGTGATCTCTAACCATCGACAGTGGAGGTCTCGGCCCACTAGGGGCTCTAACGGCTTGGGGGGGGAGAACTAATGAAACTCCACATGTGCCTTAACGTTGTGATGCTCAATTAAGCACTTGGACTACTTCACTACCACATTTTCCACGCTAGAAGTAAAATGTTGTTGTTTAGAACACTGCCAGTTTTGCCCCGAAAAATAAACAGTGAGTGACACGTGCCCGTAATGGGACCGCAGGGAAATCCCGCTTAATACGGGTAACTGAATTTTGAAACCTCGGGACCGCAAAAGTTTTTTGCTGCAGATGGATTTTCCTTATGCCCAGGTACCGTTTAAGACAGGTTTTTTTTTTTTTTTAAATTTTGTTTTCTGGACTGTGACATCACGATAACCTCCAAATACTATAAAATTTATGTGTATGATATTCTCATAAGATACAATTTGTCTTAAAATTTTTTCATAATGAAGGTGGTCCATTGTATTCATCATAATGCCTAATGTATATAGGCTTATGTGCAGGGATCAACAGATGTTGACGACATTTCTACATGCCAAACATTTCCACACAAAAAAGGCCCTCTCCCTTAACACTGTTAAAATCGCTGCACACCAAATGAACTACACTTACTCCGACGAACACAACACACATTTATTTTAATTGAACCTTACATGTGTGCTGCATGTTTCGGCCCTTTCTCAGGCCATCGTCAGGTGTTTCAATACAAAAATCACCTAAAGAAGATACATTGTTTTGTTATATCATTGTATCTCCCTCTAGATGATGTTTGTATTGATATGCCTGATGATGGCCTGAGAAAGTGCCGAAACGTGTAGCAAACATTTGTACTCCTCACCCAATATTGTGCGGGTGATAAAATCGAGAAGAATGAGATGGGCTAGGCATGTGGCGCGTATGGGTGAGGAGAGGGTGGTGTATAGGGTCTTGGTGGGGAAGCCGAAGGGAAAGAGACCACTGGGAAGACCTAGGCGTAGATGGGTGGATAATATTAGGATGGATCTCCAGGAGGTAGGATGCGGGTATATGGACTGGATTGGGCGAGCCCAGGATAGAGATAGGTGGCGGACGCTTGTGAGTGCGGTAATGAACCTTCGGGTTCCGTGAAATGCGGGGAATTTCTTGACTGGCTGCAAACCGGTTAGCTTCTCAAGAAGTACTCTGAACCATGGAGTAAGTAAGTAAGTAAGTAAGCAAGTAAGTAAGTATGTGGAGTGTTCGGCGGAGTAAGTGTAGTTTATTTGGCAAGTAACACAACAGGATGGCTCCCACGAAGTTTGCTCAACACCAAATCACGTATCGATACATCATACATAAAAATACTGTCATTAGACTGTGTAATGTATATACAGTGTATAGTTTACAGCTCATTTCTGGAGCCTCGTAACGTATTAAGTAAGGCAACTAGGCTACGGACTGAATAATCGGGGTTCGAATCCCGGTAGGGGTATGATATTTATCTCTTCTCCAAAATGTCCATACCGGCTCTGGAGCCAACCTAGCCTCCTATTCAATGATTACCGGGGCTCCTTCCGGGGGGCGAGACTGCCATGGCATGAAGTTAACCGCTCACCTCCATCTGGTGCCGAGATTAAGAATGAGTGGAGCTATAACTCTACTCCCCCTATATGCCTTCTTGGCGTGGACAGGGAAAACTTTACCTTTATCTTCAGACTCACTCTTCGACAGCTGTTGACAAATAAAATAAGGGAGCGTGAGAGATCATTAAGGAATAAAATCAAGGATTTTTTCACTTGTCACGGAAGGATAAATTCAGCCCAGTGACGTTGTATGGTATTTAAATACTTAAAATTTCACTCAGACGTAACTCCAACCAAGTGCATTGGTCGAAGCCAATTTTGAGGAGCTGTTGTTTGGTGCAGTGTGTGGGAAATGCGTCACACTTTTTGTGAAGCTACAAGATTTATTACACTGTACGTACGAACCATCTGTTTTACATATTCAGCACTACCTAAACACAGTCCAAGCCGTCCTGATTTTTTTTTCAGATTCATTTTGATATCTTATGTTTATTGGACTGTGCATCATTGTGATAGCTGAAAAATAAAAGACCAAATTGATGTCACTTGCTATTTTATTTCACTTCTTATGTGCTCAACATGTTTCGGACATTAATATATCCATCATCAGGAGCTTGCGACTATGCTGTTGAATTACAACATTGGTCGTTTTGTTCTTGGTTCGCTTTGTGTTGGAGATTTGGTGCGCACCAAATCTCCAACACACAGCGAACCGAGAACCCAAACAACCGATGTGGTAATTCAACAGCAAAGTCGCAAGCTCCTGATGATGGATATATTAATATCCGAAACATGTTGAGCACATAAGAAGTGAAATAAAATAGCAAGTGACATCAATTTGGTCTTTTATTTTTCAGCTATCATTTTGATATATATATATGTATGTATGTATATGTATATGTATCCCCATGATACAAGCATATTCGCTGTCTGTAGGCCACATTAAGGGATGTCCACTTGAAAGAAATCCCCAACGGGTTCGCTCTATGTCCCTATAGAGTCGAGAAGCTTTAATTAGTGTGGTTACTTCTCCTGTGAACCTTAAAGCTGTGTAATATCACCCGACTAGTTTCCAGCTGCGTCCGAAAGATGAGAAATGCTGATAATTTAACCCCCCATATCACAGCAGTAACTGTACGTACAGGCAGCTTTAACGTTACACAATTCTGTATTTATCTTGCGGAGTATATTGATACTCGTATGTTAAGGATGGCTGTCAGGTAAAGCAGCGATTATGTTCCTGAATAGCATTTTTCGATTGACTTTTGTAATTTGGACATCGTGTGTTCTCAGATTTCGGAACGGAATGTTATATAGTATTTGGATAAGTTTCAGGCTTCGAAATGTTGAACAAAAATTTATCCAAAACGAGATGCGTTTTGGTTCGACTGGTCAAAATTACTTACCATGCGCTGCAATACATTCTACAGCCTACTTCCTGCCGTGTGGTTTCATTCAGGTCTTCAGAAAAACTCTCGAGGAGCGTTCAAAGACCGGCGTGTCTCTGTTTACAGATGATTAACATACAATGCCCTGACTTTAACACCATTACTGTCGACATTCGGTTACTAAATGTATTAAGCTGTTAATATATATTAGCGCCAAACTCGTACCCTTCCTGATTTAAAATTCTGGATTGATGACAAAGCTAGATATGTAAATAAACATGACCTTAGCGAGAATTCTGAATACATCTTTGTTAAAAAAAACACTGTTCTCTACATGTATTTCTACCTTTTGTGTTATATCTACAAGAGTGCACGGTGTCATAACGTAGAAAACCTCAATATGAAACCTCAGCATCGCTGAAACTTCAAATTTTAGGTCGCTGCTTCTCTCAGATTAGGCTAATATTAAGAGTGGAATCATAGGCGATATACATGTATATGAAAATTCATCTATAAAAGGCAATGCTGTTCCTGTGGTTAACTGAACATGCCATGAAGTTGTATGGGGGATCGAAGGTACAGTTCCACGCATTCGTAACCAAGGAAATAGATAGTGGTGAGCGATAAGTTTGACGCGTGTTCCGCTTACCCCAAGTACCAATTGACTAATTTATAACATGTTGTAACCCTTTGTAGCCTGAAGCTTCTAAGTAGCACAGTATGTACCAATTCAGTTTATATTTCAAATACACAGCTGCATTATTCGAAAGATCGATAACTTTATGTTGTTTCGCGCGTTGTAGCTCATGTGAGATTCTCGCAGTGGTGTTGCTGAGGAATCAGGTAATCTGTGATGTGACGCCCTGTCTTTGGTGAGTGATTTTCGACGTTCCGAAGAAATGCAGTGCCTTCGAAACGTCGGCTGTCACTGACCCAATGATAAAGTGTCACATCCCAGAAGACCTGATTCCTTATAGCTGTTTATTTTGAGAATTGTACAGAATTACAATGTTACTGAGCGTCCAAACTTGTAACGTAATGCAGGCAGTAAGCACAGGGGCCAGCAGTCGTGAGTTCTCTTCCCATGCAAGACATCACGGAAAATCGTGGATAGCCTTAACTGTCATTGCTCCCAGATCGTATTTAATTTTGGCCATGTAAGCAATGTCTTTAACTCATACGTAAACACGTTCATCTCCTCCACAGTTTGCATTAATTCATTAAGATTTTAATTTATTCCCTGCTTCTCACATTATTACACACTTTATATCCCCATCAAGATGTCTCTTTTTGAAGGTGTGATACAGTGTCATTGTTTGTTCACTTGGAAGCATCTTAATTAAATAATTTGGAGGTGCAGTACAAACGTATCAGCTACATTAGCAATTGTATGAGATCTGAAGTTGCGATTGCGGTGAGCGTGTTACCAGGGACGTAGTTCTTCTAGGTTATTACAGCACGTAGTTTAGTAGAGGGGGGACCGCGGTAGCACAGTGGTTAAGTTGCTGTGCTACAAATCGGAAGGTCTCTGGTTCGATCCCAGCTGGTGTCAGTTGATTCTTCATTGACATAATATCCCTCCGATCGCACCATGGCCCTGGGGTCGACTCAGCGTCTAAAAGAAATGAGTACCAGAAGTATTTCCTGGGGGTAAAGGCGGCCGGTGCGTGAGGCTGATAATCTACCCCCATCCTATGCATTTGTCACGAAATCTGGGAACCCTAACTTCCTAAGAACCCCCTGGGCTTATCCAGACCTCTAACGGGGCTGCTTTATCTTTTAGTTCAGTAGAGAGGTACCTTAGTTTCGACGAAACCTATGCTCTGTTAAAAGTAGAAGTTTGAAGGTGGAGGCAACAAACCTCTCCGAAATGTTAGTACCTATTAAGCAAACCATACCTCATCGCGTTGTATTCACCACCGTGAGAACAGGGGTCTTGTGCACCGTTCGCATGGGAATGTTTTAATGGGAATCCTTTAATTGGAAGGTAGAGATGATGGATTGAAAGTTAATGAGCTACACATTTCTGACAGCGTGATTTGTTCACATATGTTGCTTCTAGCTGAATATCTGCAATATTAGGTGTTTTTGTTATAATTAGCAAAGTGCGTGGTTGTTAGTGGAACTTTGCTTTCCCACTTTCTGTTCATACGCACGAAGTGTTGGTGTTCCATCCGTAATTTTGTCGGTTTCCTCTCTCTTTCCGGCACGGTTAAGCGCCGTGTTCTTTTGTGGGAAATACCAGTTCTAACCCTTCGTTTAAAAAACAACGAAATGTTTATGTTTTACGCTTTCTCCGATGCAGTTCAAACAAGTCAGTTACGTAGTAGTTCAGTTTTCTTTCGGATTGTTAAAGCTGACATTTTCAATTTAATGGGATAATCGGTATTAAATTTTTTAAATCCTTTAACTTTCTCCTGCACTTTGTGTTGCAGCAGCGTCCATCGACGTTAAACTGACAATATGTCTCCAGAGTACAGAGATTTTTAAAGGATGTTTAGCTCTTATGCTGTGTGGAAACCTACTGCAGAGAACACATTTCGCGTACATGACTGTACTCCAGGTGTTTATATAGACTCATCAACAAAATAGAACCTGAAATTCATCTAATTAATATTAAGAACTTCCATTTCTAACACAAAGTCCCCGGACCACATACATTAAAAAGGCCAGCAACTGTAATGCTGTTTGGAGGAAAAAAATAACTTTTTATTCTGAATATAATTCGAAGCACACAACTATATTCTGTGGACCGAATGTAGTATTCCTTGTTATATGGCAGTTAACGGCGTCCGCTTGACTTCAAGTGTTCAAAATTTCACCTTCTATTATGTATGGCCCTTCTCTAAACAGTGGCACCGCTCCAGCAAAATATCTGTCAAGATACTTTGATCTTACACCAGGAATGTCGCACACTTGAATTAATGTACGTTACTGTTGTAAAGCTCGATGAAAATTCAGCGGCAGATTTTTGCCAATTCTAGTCTGTAGCAATTTTTCCCACAGATAACCATCCAACTGATTCTTTCATGTATATTATAGCCCTAGGGAGGTATTATGAAATTACAATTTCACTGAAAATTCACGTCATGGATTTAAAGAGTTCTTCAGGGCAACATGCTTAACCAATATCATATTTTGTATACATGTAAAATAACCACGGCCACCGGGTGACAACCCAATTGCAGTTAATAAATATTATTATTACACACTTTAAGTTTGGTCGGCAAAGTTCGACACTACAATGCCGACTGAAGCATATGTACCTTTTGACTTCTTCAGAATAATACAATGTTTTCGGAAATCTGTACCATTTGACATAGATCAACTATAAGAATAGCCACCGGCGTGCCTAAGTCACTTAGTCACAGCCCATGTGCATATTGTAGAATGTCGTAAAACTTATGAACATTTCGGTTAATGTTTACGTCAACAAGTCAAGCGGACAGATGTTACTCAATTTTTGTATTGCTTCTAATGCCTCAGATTTTCTTAAAATCTACCAGCAGCTTCGGTATATCTTTGACGACGTAAAATTGAGTGGCATAATTTTACTCTTTGTGGTGGAATGTCGGCAGAGGGAATTCGATTTTCATGCCTCAGGTCCTGGAGTGTTCCTGACTTCTGTCATACCCAGTGTTCTTCAGAGCACCCTACAGGTAAAAGTCTAAGGAATGATTGGGAAGGATTCTGTGATCTACCCCCACGCCTAATATTTCGTACAGGACAGGGACTATTGACGAACTGGATCGTCCGTATTCATTGCATGGAACAGTTCTAATGCGCGCTGTTTCCACTTCTCATGCATCAAAATGTAATAAGAACGGGTTTTAGACACACAAATCTCACACGAACATTGCCTTACAGTCTTATTTTGGGATCTTGTGATGGCCTATGACACTCTCAGAATGTTTCTACTGTTAATCTTCATGTTTGCACCTTGCATGAATGACATTTAAACACTTTATTATCCAACTAATGCACAAACGTATAATACATTTAAAATTATAAAATATGCAATAGTGCTCCAGCATGTTTCGGATCACAAAGTATCCATCATCAGGGAGCCTTACACAGAACTTGGCTAAAATTACAAGAATGGTTCTATCGTGACCGTTGACATGAACATGTGCAGTTCACTGTATAGGAAGGCACTCAAGAGTGCCTTCCTATACAGTGAACTGCACACAGGCACAACGGGTCATAATATGCTGCCATAAGACCGACCACGTCCATGTCAAAGGACACGATAGAACCATTCTTGTTATTTTAGCCACGTTCTGATGATGGGTACTTTGTGATCCGAAACATGTTGGAGCACTTTTATATATTTTATAATTTTAATTGTATTATATATTTATGCATTAGTTGGATAATAAAATGTTTAAACTTCTACTGTTAGTCGAACTGCCACGCCTTCTACGTTAGCCCCTGTTGGCATTTTGCACCATTCCATCAGTCTCAGACGTACCACGTGATTTTGTAATGTGTACCCATGTTCTGGGTGGTGCTCAAAATTAATTTCTGAGACGTCTGTGTATTTCAGCCACTTTTTCGGTTTTCCAGTAGCGCTTCCTTTGCTCAGACGGTAGTTGCAACGACTTCAGTTTTCTTTTTACTGGATAATAATTGTAATATCTAGCGGAATATGCCAGTACTAATTGCGAGATGTATTTGTCATCTAGCATTATTTAATTCAGTGCAAAATAAAGTGACTCTTGTATCAAAATGCTTTACTAGCGTATAAATGTGTAAACACTGTATAACAACACCCTGTGTATTGGGTCTAAGAACATAATGTTATCAGTTCTGTAGAGGGGCCTTCCAGCTACATATAATCGCATCTCGCAACTACGTATTTCCACATACTTCGCCGTAACTAATATTCAATAACGCTGTTTTGAAAAAGCAGATTTGACTTTTCTTTCCCTTAGTATCATTTAAAGGTTAAAAGATAATTATTTTATATACAGCATGTATCTAATTAGCCGGTCCCGGTTTCCGCGCGGTCTAGGGCGTAGGTCTGCGGCCGCTTGCCTGCTGAGATTGTGGGTTCGAATCCCACCGTCCTCATGGATGTTTGATGTGAGGGTTGCGTGTTGTCAGGTAAAGCTGATCACTCGTCTAGAGGAGTTCTACCGACTGTGGTGCGTCGTTGTGTGTGATCTAGAAACCTCGTGAATGAGGAGGCCCTGACCCACTGGGGGCTGTCGCGCCAAAAACGAACAAACAAATGTGTCTAATTATGTGTTCATTATGCGTATTTTGTCACAAGACCAGATGTGTTTAAATTAATTAGTGACTCAGATGGGAAGGTAATATCTTCATAAAGATGTGGATTGGGTTGATCTTACCCAGAACACACTCATGTGAATACGAAAGATGGATGATTTTTTTTTTACTCTCTGAGCGTCTGTTTTTAATAACGAATGTGCCGCGTGGTGTTAGTTATATATTCAATAATAACTTCGGTATACTTCTATATATTGTTTTATTCTCAGAGGGTCCTTCGAGCACATCAGTTTATTTGTGTAACATAATAATGTAAATAGATTTCTAGGAAAGTTCCGAAGGTAATTAATTGTACACGTAACTTTATTAACGATCTAATTCTGTCGTACTAATTAAACGTAGGTTTAAAATAAAATTATACAGAGTTCAATAATAGCTTACTGAAGCCATTTATTCATTGTGGTTGGTTAAATAGAAAGCATTCATTGGGTGTGGGTTGTTTCTGACGGACGGTCTTCATTCTGTGATGCGCCGCAGTGGAGCACTCACCAGTTAATTTACGAGTTAAAAATCCTTGGCGGCTAGAATGAATCTCTCTTTTGAAAAGAAGTGAATCAGGATATCACTTTAAATGTAATTGTGCCTGGATTGCTTGTATTGAATATGTTTGGTGGACTAGAGATGACTTCGCACTTTCTCGTTAATCGCTTCTCTGGAATTAGTTGCGGAGGGATCGTGGTCATGGGTCATTAGAATCATCTATAGCAATTATCTGCCAGTCCCCACTTAGCCACCGAGAATTGAATGCTGCTTCCAGGGATGTCAAATTGGTGTATCGTGCTAGGCCTTTTATAGATTGAATCACGAAATTCTTTGACCCTCTTGTTCAACCCAGAAGGAGGCGGCAAGTGTTGCCAAAACACTGAAACTCTCTACCGAACACGTAGCATACATGCGAGAAGACCGTGATTGTGTCTTGGCTGTTTAACGACACTTAAATTATTTTAGTTTACACAGTGTTAATATTGAGAAGACAGCGATAGCAAAACTAGTCACAAAATTTCCTCATCTTTTTCGAAAGACGAAGAAGCGTTATCGGCGTCATCAAACCCCGACACTGTTACCTAATCTGAGGCAGATATGTACATTCTACATTATTCCATTTTACAATTTAGGCTCCATTTTATTATTATATTCTGACCTAAGTTACGATTAATTGACCCTTACATTGGAAACTTGTGTCAGTATGTGGGGGACATTATGTTATGAATAATTTTTTGTGAACGCTTTCAGTTGCTCAGATTATACAGCGGCGGGGATAGGTAAAGGAATATATATATATGTGTGTGTGTGTGTATGTAAAGAAAGAGAGACGGAGAGAAAATTGGTGGAATTATACTGATATTGGAACACCGAAGTAATCGGGGCAAAACTGTCCCAGTGCCATTTGGTCTGTCACAAATCCGACGCCGAACTTAACTCGGTGTTCTGTTGTAAGAGACTGGCTACTAACACCTGAATCGTCAGGTTGGCACAGGTGTGGAATTTGAGGTGGTATCCCGAAATTCGCATGGAAATACTGAGGAAAAGCGGCACGCACCTTAAGCATAATAGTCGGTCCCTGGGCCGAGATTAGAACTCGGGGCCGCTTTAATGCCAACCGCTTGAATGCTGCGTTTGTGGGCGCTGGTATATTATAATATCAATTTTGTGTTGGACATTGACCGTTCTGTAAGGTGGTCGTGATATGTCGGAAATTGTCTTGTGGCCGTCTTGACGTATTTACCTGTAACTGTACTGAGAGTTTCGGTTTTCATTCCTCGTAATTTCTGCTGTTAATGGCACCGGGTGCAATCGAACAATTGAACCCTTAGATATTTGACTAAGTAGCATGGCCTGCCAATCAACAGTCTAAATGTATCATTATGATATGCGGTTATCTGGACCAATGAAAATGATAATATGGCGAAGAACAAAGCCGTGCATGGGCAAAGAAAGACAGAAATCGGTGATTATTGTCAAATGACAAGAGGATTTTCTAATTTTCTCTCATTGATTACGAATTTTGGACACACTTTGTAGGGAGGCCTAGGTAGGTGCCGACCGGCTCCTGGCCAACTAAATGCAGCCTTCCACTCCCCTGCCACCTCTTGGTCCGCCCTAGGTGACACTGCAGTTTCATTCATATGTTTTGTATGGAAAGTACTCGTGAAAAGTAGCCATTAACGGGCTGCAACATGGCCGTTCTGTTGGATTAAACCCACTTAGTTCTTAAGAATTCTGTTACAATTCGTACGCTGCTGAGATTTTGAAAGAGAAGTAATTTCCAAAACCTACTGAACGTTAAACTTGAACGTCGAGAAACTGGACGCCAGCTGGTAATTTCAGCAACTGCTCACATTACGTATGTCGAATGTATTATAGACCGAAAAGTTAAGTTGTTGTTGTAATGAAAGAGTTCACATGACGTGGGAAGTAACCTCACCGTGTTAAATTAGGTGTAAAGGTAGTCAAATATTTTCGAATTTCCAATTGTGCAAACTTTCGAGAATGAAATAAATAATAAAGAATAACGTTTGCGTTTGCGTTTGAAGCAACAATGGCTTTTCGCGGTATTTTTTGTGGTCGTTAAACCAGGTCTTTTGCAACAAGGTATGGAAAATTTGTATTTGGAAACAAGGTCCTGGGGCTCTACGAGTATCTGAATCTAGGATAGTGGATACAACAGACTGGAGCAAATTGCATGACGAACAATGTAATGTTGATAGTTGAAAACAAAAAGACCAACTTGATGTCACTTGCTGCTTTATTTCACTTCTTATGCGCTCAACATGTTTCGGACATTAATATATCCATCATCAGGAGCTTAAGACTATTCTGTTGAATT
>Ga0123354_10009675_pt1 | contig 14796 bp, 8 predicted proteins | sample TergutLab28metaG_2_FD_97872 | JGI IMG/M metagenome (GOLD analysis project Ga0123354, IMG submission 97872) | Labiotermes labralis P4 segment gut microbial communities from Petit-Saut dam, French Guiana - Lab288 P4 | ecosystem: Host-associated > Arthropoda: Insects > Digestive system > Gut ... | reverse complement strand
TTTTATTTTGAAGAGTTTGTTGAACAAAAATATTGTTTGATGTAAATTTTAAATTTCGAGAAAAATTTAAAAAAAAGGGTGAGGGATGAGGGGGGGGGGGGGGGAAACAAGACAAGAGAGAAAATTGTGAAATATGCTGCATTTTGTGGAAAGTAAAACATAGATTATGCAGGGTGATGTAGTAAAAATGCAGTAAATTTCCTGCAGGTCTTTAAGGGTTACACAGCTGGACAGAGGTCTAGTATCATCTGGATACTTGTGCCACCTGGGGTGATCACAACGAAATCTACTATGGCAGCAGCAGTTAAAAAGGCAGTTTTTGTTGCTAATGGTGCAAACCTGATGTCTGCATAATGACCAGGTTTTGAGATAAAAATTTCTGAATACCTGTAAACTAGACACCTTTACCTAGGCTGAATCAAATGCAGATCCAACACAGTTCAAGACTAAGCCACTGAATTTTCTTCAAACCCCAGCTTCAAATAGAAAAAGGAAAGGAGGTGACTTCTTTTACTGCCTCCTGGCATAACAAAAATACTTCAAGAGGTGGCCTTGACCAATGATTTCCAGGAATTCATAACACCTCATCCCCAACATTGTGAACACAATGAACTTTGTGATGTGCAAAATTATCTGCACATAAAACATGCACTTGTTTATTTTACAATGCTGTCAGTATCTGCAACAAACAGCAGAGACTAACGAGAGAGTGAATTGCGAAGTACACAGACATTAATAGGACTGTACAGAAACAATATCGTCTAGACACAATGCAGAATAGAAACCAAACCCTTATTTTTTAGTCATGTATGACGACAACAATGAAGTTATGGGGTGTTTCCTCCATCATTTTTTTTAACACACCTGCAAAAAGAAACTGCTTAGAAATAAAATTTCTTGAAGGGGAAATTTACTAACAAATGTTACCCAAACCTGTTACTTTGTCCAACTATAACCACCTTGAATTTTAAGATCAATTTTAGTCCCTATTACAAAATTTCACAAAAATCCAATGGGGAACATGTTTCATGCAAACAGATGAAGAGCTAACTACTATGTTAACATTAGTCTGCTGATGCACCTACAAGTGAATAAGAACTGCAGAAATTTAAGCTGACAAGCTACGAAGTGGTTGATAACATTATCAAATATGGCACATTTTGACCATCAGGCAGTGGGCAATGGTTTCAGAGGCTTTTAAACCTAATGATCCAATAATTTGTTTCACTGGAAGTCATTCGTATATTCAATGCATGTGTTTCTGTAAGCTTCCTATGGACATAATTGCTGATGGTAACTCAATTCATGTTTAACATCTTGTATTTCAAATGAAATTCCTGCCTTCAGAAGAACGTAACGTGCAGGACACTGCACTGACTGGATTCTTAGCACTGCAGTCCCTATCTCAAGAAATCGTTTGCATGGCAGGATACAAAGCAACACCCACTTCTTTCTTTAAAAATGCTGTCTTCATGGGACAATATTAAAAGTCTCCACTGTAGCTAGCAACCAAAAGTCAACCACGTGGAGAAGAATGTTTGGGCACTAACATATGCTTGGTTACAGTATGGTACCACTTAAAACCCCAAAAGATAACACCATGCCAAATTCAAATATGGCATACTAGAATTGCCCAAAAATAATGTTATAAATATAAAACTTTTTCAAGATGCAAAATCATTTCCTACTCCAAAGTCTAAAAATGGATTCCTGAACAATCACTGCCCTTTTATCCTTGATATGACACCTGCCCAAATAATACGTACATCATCAAATACCTACATAGCACCTTTGGTAATTTCACTACCCAAGCGTAGACTGCAACTACAGACCCAGTAATAAATGCGATTACAATTAAAAAGGCCACAGTTAAGGTACTGACATAAATAATATAGCACTACCATAAAACATGTGACATTCCCTCGTCTGGAATTTCATGGTCCACCACAATACCATGCACCACACAAAAAAAAATGCACTTTTTGAATCAACAAATATTCAGTATTAACAAACTTCAATGAAAGAAACATAATACAACAGCTTCACTTAAAACATACGTAACATCGTCAACTGTGACTAGTAACCATCTTAATAACATGAACACCAACCTGTAACAAATTCAACAGTGATTTATAGCAAATCCAATGTCTCTTTCATTGAAAGCATCAGCAATCAATGATTCTCATTACAATTATGCCCTGGATCAACTTATTCTTATTACAACAAGTGTTCAGTGTAACAGTTTGAAAGGATGGTATCTGTAAAGTTCCTAACACCCATTAATTCTATATAGACACACTATAAGCATACATTTTTTCAAGAATCCTCTAATCTGAAGCCCTAAATGTTCCCACCAATAGAAAAGTCACTCTGCATCAGTTATGCAACCAGTGCTGTCGAGGAGCCATTACCACCAAACCATAACAATGGATTAAATTAAAGACCTTTCAGAACATGGCAACAGTTTCCCACCCTAAGTCATGTACAAAGTATAACCAAGTAATGATGCAATGAAGCATCAGAAAGGGATTACCAGGCTGGTGTTTCAGGTTCATCAGTTGCACTTGCATGGAAATTAATCCAAACAAGCCATTCAATCTCAAACAGTCTACGAAGGGAATACACGTCACCTGATAATGCAAGACTATAATTTTTACATAGTGCATGTGTAGTCACTTAAAAGCGCAGAAGAGAAGTACATCACCCTTTCATAAGAGGGCCGAGAATTTTTAAAGTCTATAAACCTGCTGTACATTTTCCATCAGTAAATGAAGTTTGATGTTGTATCAACGCCTATGAATGACACCACTTCCAAGCCAATGAACAGGTTAGGACATCAAAAAAGCATAAGAACATTGGCTTACAAATGAGTGAATGTGGTACATAATTTTCTGGGCAACCTGTATAACCAATCACCCTCTGTAACACTGGTACTCTTGTAAGAAAGGCTAACAAGCCTTAAAAAACAATCAGCTAAGATCAGAGTTGGACAAACTGCTGTCTTATATTTTATGTAAAATACCCTAAAATACATAGCATATGTGGGATCTTCGAACCACTACCCAGCTGCTAAAAAATTCAGCTTACAATTAACAACAGGTTTTCAACCTACAACATACCAAGTGTTGACTGAGTAAAGCCCAATTTTCGTCTAAAACACATTCCAAAAGAAGATGCAGTAAAGTGCATGACACATTATCACACACAACAGTTGCTCATAGTTTGTACCTGATATTCAAAACGGTGATCAGCGCTGAAAATGTTAATCCATACTAACATCTCTCTTCTATAACAAGCCACTGACTTCCACATATATGCATTACGTCACACTTCAGATATAAATGAAACCTGTACAGGACCAAAAAATACCCCAATTCCCCATTCACTAGCACAGTAAACACAACAGCCAGAACACACAAATGATCTAAACTCATGACGATGCCACATGAGACTTCCAATGAAGAAAATGTGCATGGCCTTGAAGGAATCACACAGTGCTAACTGCAGTCCTAATAAAGGACTAACCCAATATTCAACACCACCAGTGGTCCCTGCTGTTTCATCATGTAACAGAAGGGCTCAGCATATGCAAACCAAGAACTCCTGCCCCTAAGTTAAATAAAATCACACACACAGTACTATCAGAAATGAATTCTTTTCCCATACAAGATCTGGAGTGGGTCGTTAATGGTACCTTTGCAGACTGCCACTTATAAATAATTTGCAATATAAAAATGCGCTAGCAAAGCTGTTGTAAAGAGCTACAGCAAAGTGTAGACTAGTTAGGAATCAAGGAACATAATGACAGCAATAAAAAAATTAGCAGATGTATTACATATACTGGTGATAGTTTTTCTTGCTATGAATAAGCTCGCATTTTATGTCATGCTTGTACCACAACTATATGTATCATACTCTGATGCACACTAGTTTGGCTGTGAAGTAATCCAAACAACTGACCTTGCCTTACTGTATGTTGAGGAAAACCAGCAAATTCAACATAAGACTGTCTTGTACGAATTATAATACAGACAGCACATTTTGAATGGTGTTGGAGACAGGAAGAGGACATAAAAGTACCCTGAAAAACTAGATACACATGACCACATGCAATGTTTATGGCAGCTGAAAAACAACTAGACTACTTCATTCAGAAGTAAGTTTTGTTTGCATTTTGAGACCTAGTTCCATGAAAATTTAATCTAAAGTTAAAAAATAAAACACAGTAAAGAAAAGGTGTGAGAGTTCAGCTCCAAAGAAAGTGACATATGGAGAAAGCCACTTTGTTCATTTCTGAAATGGTGCACTGACCACAGAAGAACTTTAGACTGCAGCCCGCTCATTTATATCCCACTAAGTTACCCCACGGCCCCATATCATGTGCACACACATCCTCATACAAAGAATGCAGAATGGAAAGTACATGAAAAAGATTTACAACTGATACAAGAGATTGACTGAAGCTTTTTTCCATCAGCAGGTAAGCTCAGTAGATTACCATATTCACCCTAACACAAGACAGGAATTTCGTTCCTAATTCATCACCCAAAAACAGACACTCTACTTTATTACCTTGCACATAATTAAACATGGTCTGCAAAGGTATTTTCCAGAAAATTCATGATTGTGAAGCAAGGTCACCTTATATTTGGGTAAATACGTTACCTACATAAAATCAGCGCGGAACCGATATTACCCTCCCCCCCCCCACAATGGAACAAGAACCCTTTCAAAATACTTCTTAAAGACTTGATGGCCCATACACAGCTTTGTCATACGACATGAAAATTCAAGCATCAGAATACACATTTCAGACAACAATACATTCCAAACAAGAACAACTTTAAGCCTCTTCATAAAATTTCAGAAATTACAAGCTACATGAAAATAGCATATCACAAAATGAAGAGAAGGACTGCTGATGATCAACAATCTTCAGCTTTGCCTGATGTGCTATCAGTAAAAGTGTATATGGGTAACTCGTTAAATTACTTGTGTACATTACACAAAACATACTTTTTTCTAGCCTACCACAGTAACGTGCTAACAACTGTACACAAAAACCCTCCACCACATAACATATACATGATACCAGATCATGATATTGGCCAGAGAGAGATCAACCACGCACAAATGTTTGTCTATATAGTAGAACACACAAGAAACAACTTACACCCCAATTCTTACTGCTGTAAATCCCCAAAATATGTGAAGGTGGTATGGCTCATCGAAGCATAACATACAGAAATTATGCTGTTTTTTCCTCAATAATACATGCCAACAAGTATAAACATGGTTGCATGTGACTGAACAGAATCTCCCCACCCATATCAGAAAGAAACCGTATATATGTATTTTCAATCAGAACATGACAAAAATTACGTAATGCAGACATTAAATGTTCACAGGAACCAACAGAACAGTGACAACCTGATCACAGGCATATAAAACACTGCAAGAATATGTATTTGATTTTTCATCAGGGTTAATGTAAATTTGCTGAAAATAAAAAATTAATGACAGAGTGAAGGATAAAATGTTTTATATTGCAAGCAGTCTCAGCAAATGCTCCATTAAGAAGTGGCAAATATACTCATGACACAACTAAAATACATCTAAGACACTATTCATTTATCAATACCAATAAATGAATACTGTAAAGACAGGCTTCTTAGATGTTATCCCAAACTAAAGAGAGGGTTGAAACAAGTTTAACATGGCTGCCCATGATTCAGCACACCACTACCACCACAACAGGAGTCTGGCAGGCAAACCTTACAATGCTTGATTTACACATATGATCATTTGGCACTGACTGATGATTTCTTAAAAATCATCTATGCACAGTATAAAATGATAAAGTAGTGTTAAGTCCAATACAAAGGAGAAATTTGGTTTAGCTTGAGTCATGGGATGTACAAAAGACAGAGGTGCAGCATACCGGTTTGCTGCCTGGCTATGTTACAGTAAATCATGTGATGGTTATAATACACTTTCAAATTCACACACACACACACAAACTGCATGATGCTATCCCCACAACACTAGCGCCTCTCCTTGCCATCAGGTGTTGGTCCCACTTGTAAATGGGATTTACACTGCAGTTTACAAAGAGTCTCGTTTTGCCCTTTGAAAAGTTGCAAGACAGACTCTGTCCAACTTGTGTATAAGCAGAACTGACAGGAGCCATAAAGCAGTCGTGCTATTTAATTTTCTGTCAAGACAAGTATAAATGTATGAGCAGACATCACATTTTTCCTTAGTCTACCAACCTCCAATACTCCTATCCACCAAGCAACACCATTTCACATTCTGTTACTGCCACACCTAACAGGAATAGCAGTATGCAATCCCTGTAGGCAGCATCTTGTGCCAAGTGATTTGTTAGATACTGTGCTTGTGTGTTTGTTATTAAACCAAACATTTTTCTTTTGTGTTATCTTCGAATTTAACAGGCTACATGCAGTATGATGCATTACAGAAGAAGCAACGACTTCCTTATGAGCCCCCGTTCTCACCAGTTATGATGCGATAGCCACAAGTATGTGGATTTTTTTGAATGATATAGACATCCAGGTTCCAATCTCCATCCATCTAGCATATGATCCTGTGTTACTGTTATGTGCTACCACACATTCTTATTATGATGGATTTCCACCGTAAACTGTACAATTTACATTAACCATTCCTACACATATCTCTATTAATGCATTCTGGTGGTAAGCAAGTCCCCAAATTCTTGAGTAGATCAGTTGTGAAATGATAATTCCCTTCACTACCCACTCAACTGGCAAAAAAAGAAATGACAGTGACATTTGCGGCAACTTCTCCAGCAACTGTTCTTGCTGCAGTGACCAAATTAACCAATAAAACCAACACTAACACCTCAAGAATGTTTTTCTCCACTCCTACAAAACACAAACAACCCTTAAAAAAATCCTGTACTGGTATAAGCTTGTAAACCTGTAGCAACTAGGAGATGGAGTTGAACACAATTTCTGGCCCAAACAGAGATGCCTCCTACAATTTCCTTCCTGAACAATTTTCCTATTCTCAGTTATAAATTACCAAATTACTGAACATACTGCATTACAATTTGACCTTCAGGATGCATATTTAAATGCTAATTGTATCTCCTGATGGCCTGAGCTTTTCTGGCTTAGCATGGACATTTAAATTGCCACAAAGTCACAAGACTTTGATTTACCCCTCTGATGAAGTTTTAATTTCAGAGAAAAATCTGAAACTCTCCAGACAAATGCAATGTGTAAATTGGGATTCATTATGGAATGTCTTTATTTTGTATGAAGCATATTACGCTTCAAAAGCTCCAAAACCAAACAAAAGTTGCCCAAATATCACGGATTTTAAAACACTGGGCCAGTGAACTTCATGAGAGCATGTCAAATAGAAAATAAAAAAACCCTGACAAATCCTACTAAACATAAAGTTCCATACATCAGAACAGGCAAAATGAGAACCATTCACAGTCATCCAAAATAACACAAGACTACATCCTGGAACATGGAACAGTCTGTACTGTAATTGGTTTCTGGAAGGATAAAAGACCTGGAAGAAAAGACTTAATCATTAAAAGTAAAAATATTTGGTACATTACCGGTGGAATGGATCCTGGTCCAGCACCTGCAGAGAAGAGAGATTACTCATATCAAGAAATGGGAAAATGATCTATAAATAGGCTCTGTACAATCCTTTTAACCCTCACTGCAAAATAACCTGCTTTCTTATATAAGTTTTAAGTCATTAAAAACCCAGCCATCTAGGGTTCATGAATTCCAATATGCTTTCAAAAAATTCAAAATTAAAATACCTCTATTTCACAGACAGAATGGCTGGAATGAAATGAATACTGACCTCCAACAGCATCATAATCTCGAATGACAGGGTCAGCACCAGGAGAGTCATAACCAGCTGGCGTTTGTCGCAATGCCTGTTCTTGCTGATCCAGCAGACTGCTTAGCTGATGAGCCTTAAACAAATTGCAGACTATCAATACCCTGAATACTGGCATTAAACTCCCATAAATAAAATATCAGTCTTTACAATAACCTGTTAACGCATGAAGGCAATGGAATCACTACGGCTGATTATCACACATCATTTGAATTACTAGTTTGTAGGTTCACATTTATTTAGTTTCATATTCATTCATGTTATTAATCTTTCAAGCGTGTGACAGGTATGCCTTCTGCAAAGGCTCACACATCAAGCTCAAACACATGCTTCAAGACTAACACAGCTACAGCCTTTTTAGTTCTGAAACAAATTAAGAATTTAAAAAAATTATAGTACTGGGGCCATCAGAAACTGAAAGACTATTCTCAAACTGTGTATTAAAAGCCATTAATGAAACAATACATTCACTTCAGGTCAATTGGATTTTGCACAGACAATATAACAAATATTCCATTCCATTGTACACATATATGTATTTTAAGGTCTCATGATGGTAAAACACTCCTTCTGAAATCGCAATTCCTCCATATATGTGCCGCTTCATGTAACTTGCTGCACAACCTGAACCACACAAAAAACTTTCTCAGCAGGACCACGGGAATTAATGTGTTGCTCAAACAACAGGGAATGGGCATGGCACAACTCCAGAGGAGACGAAACTATCTTACTGAAGCCTCCTTCCTTCCTTCATTCATTCTTTTGTGATCTGTTATGATGGTGAAAATTCTATCTTCATCTTCAAAGAAGAAATATCCCCCTTACAAATTAAGACACATTACACAGTGACCTTCCCCACAAGAAACTGTTGCTCATGTACTTCCACACTACCACGAGTCACGCAGACAGAAATTTTTACAGAAACATTTATGCAAGTCACATGTTGACAACAACTGTCAACGTCAGCTTTGCAGTTCTCCCAGTGGTGTTGATGAAAGGTTCCTGTCTTCATGAATATCAACCTGTGATAGATAAGTGACATTTTGGTAGAGCCTGCTGCCCCTACATTCCAGCCCCAGCAGACACTGAAGATGGAGGCAGTCTAACTCCTATAATATGTCAAAATCCATTTACCCATCAACATGACATTACATCCCAGGGGACTTGAATCTTCAATACAAGGCACTGTCTGTCAAATGGGTGTGTGTGTGTGTGTGGATGGGTCCAAGCCCTATTTTCTGTCACCTGCTCTTAATGGCCATATTGACTGGATGGAAACTAATTCGACACAGAATTCAACAGCCAGCTACAGGAAATTGGCCAAGATATCATGGCGCTTAATTATCATTTAGGACTTGAATGGAAATATGACCTTCCAGCACACTGGTAATCTATTACATTTAAAAGAGGGCATCACGAAGTGCTCTAACGCAAAAAAAAACAATTCAGCACAACAAATGTTTATTAGAGTATATAGGCTACATGTGTTGACCTGTTAAGAGGTCACCATCAGGCCTTCAGCAAAGTAAGTCTCAGGTGCTGTCTTTAAATATTGGGACCCCAATATTTACATTTGTGAATGTACATAAACTATGATACTGGATAAAATGTGAAACGTATGATGTCTAATTAAAACAAGTTAAAACGTGAGTAGATATTTGACGCTTTGAATACTATATCTTAAGCACTACGAACAAAAAGTGCTTGAATTCATTTCAAAAAGCAGAGCAGACCTACCCAACCAGTGTCACAACCAGATTCCAAAAAAAGAACTTAGGAATACACTAAAAGAATGTGACATGCTAACCAGAACGGATAACAAAGGAAAGTTCATAAATTTAAACCCGGAACCTCCGAGTCTGAAAGGGCTAATCAAAGTTCACAAAACAAATATGCCTATCACCCAACGGTTAACTTAAAAAATGCTCCATCCTACAAACTGGCTAAGATGTTCACAAGCATATTAAAATCTTACATCCCACTCCCTAACGTCTACAGTGTCCATAATTCGGTCCAACTAATGGGAGATTTGTCCTGGCCTAAAATTAGCGTCATTGGACATATCGGATAGGTACATCAACATTCCAACTGAAGACGTAATAATCAGCAATTAGTGTGAGGTACATAATTTAGACAAGACAATGACAAAAGACATTTTAACAATTACAAGGTTAATCGTCACACAGAAACTACTTCTGGTTCAAAGGTAATACGTACGTACAGAAAAAGGTTTAGCTACGCGAGCTCCCACTTCAATTTTTTCTGAAATCTATTTACAATACATGGAAAACACCCTGATTTATGACGTCCTTAAAAAAAAAACAGATTAGAAGGATATTTCAGGTATGTAGACGGTATTCTTATCCTCTACAATGAAAACCTCAGACATAAATGAAATCCACAACAGATTTAACAGCATTTCACCTGATCTTAAATTCACATTAGAACTCGAACAAGATGATGGATTGAACTTGCTGGACCTTACAATAAAGACAACAACAAAAATAATATTCGGCACACACAGAAAACCTACTACTTCTGACATCATCACCCCCAATAATTCCTGTCACCCATCAGAACAGAAATTGGCAGCAATCCAGTACTTTATGAACAGAATAAATATGTATGACACAGGCCATGCAGAACAACAGAGATCCTAAAACAGATCGTCTACAACAAGTTCCATACCTCCACCTTAAGCAGAATTAGGAACAGTAAAGCTAAACCAGACTCAGAAAACCAATGGAAAAGATGGGCTAAATTCACATACATAGGAAAAGAAATTAGACGAAAAGCAAAACTGTTTAAAAATACCAACGTAAGAATAGCGTTCACTACTAACAACCTTGGAAAACTCACAAGACGATCAAAAACCTGTTAAGTACAGCAACAATGGTGTTTATCAGTTAAAATGCCCCACATGCCATAAGAAATATATAGGACAAACTGGCCGACCGTTTTGTGTGAGGTTTCATGAACATTACAAGTACGCCAACAACAAATAAAAATTCACACAACACATTTAGACGAAGGCCACTCCATTGGCCCCATGACCAACATTATGAACATTAATTCACATTCAGAAGAAGGGCAGAATGTTAGATACTCTCAAGAAGTAATATATCTACAGGGTGAGACAGAATGGCAACCAGATCAATGATAAACTTACGTTCCAGAAAAACCCGATTTTTGAAGCTTTAATACGCCATAACCCCCCCCCCCCCATAGAGGACAGCACACATACACACAGTAAGGAAAGCCACAGCTAGAATGCGCGATCACATTCACACACAGTTCATCAGGGAGAACAAACCTGACATGACGCTACAAACACCGTGCCAGAACAACCACAGGATTTTTTACACATAGTGGATACAGTTATAAAGGAAGGGCAGCTCTACTTCTCACATCACAGCACGCAACAGATCCAGGTCACAACAGATATCCACCCTGCTTGCTACCAGTAAGTTATTTCTACATTTAATAAACAATCTAGACTCAGTTCTAATATAACCGACATTCCAAAGTTAGTTAATCAGCTCCTTTTAACACATATGTCTGATCACAGATCCCAACATAAGGTGGACTCATACAACTCATCCAACTTGAAATACAGTGAATGTTAAGTAGCCACACCTGACAATCAATTGAAATACAGGATTTTGCAAAACCATATTTTCACACATACTGAACAGAAATACATGATGTTACAACCATTTGAAAGAGGAATGTTTGCAGTTTCATAGTGACCTTAAATGCATTCAATGTGCGCCCCACGTGACACGGCAGATGTCCAGGTGATACTCCCATACAACCCTCTCAAACATGTCTTGCGTGACGTTCCCAATTGAGGTGTTGATGCGCTCTTGCAATTCTGGTAGTGTCTTTGGAAGTGGTGGGACATAAACATTGTCCTTGACGAAACCCCACACAAAGAAATCACACACTGTCAGGTCTGAAGTTAACGAAATCCTCCGATAATTTATACGCAACTTGTACTTTGGACAACACGGACTACCATGAGAGGCTGTTACTACACAAGTCCTACCAATCAAGTGACTGTAAAGTAACAATCATATCCAGTGAGCAATCTTAGGGTGAAAAACCTATTCAAAGCATCGAATATCTACTCATGTTTTAATTATACATCATATGTTTCGCATTTTATCCAGCATCATATTTTATGTACATCCACAAATGTAAGCATTAGGATCCCAATATCTAAAACAGCACCCGAGACTTACTTTGCTGAAGGCCTGATGATGACCCTGTTAACAGGTCAAAACATGTAGCCTATATACTCTAATAAACATTTGTGAGCTGATGTGTATTAGTCAATATCTTTTTAATCTACTGTATGGTTGGCACACCTGCAACAAGGTATCTTGCAACCCATGCCCTAGTGGTACTGTAAACTCCAACATGCCTTCAAAATTTTTGCCTTTAAGTCTTGTAATCTACACACACACACACACACACACAAAAACTGTATACAATTGCCACAATGCTGACTAAAACCATCAATCCATTTGAAACTAAGTACCCTTGCCAGCCAACTGACCTCCCAAACCTGTTACACACAAGGTCATAATGCCACAACCACAGGAATCAGTACCAATGACAGAAAAACATGTTCTGATGCACATATTCAAGCTATTAGCTGCAATTCACGGGCATACATTGATGATATTCCTCAACATATAAGGTTCTACCACATACTTTACCACTTACAATGAAGCCACAGAAAGTATGTTAAATTCCTATGCACTACACTGATAAAAATCACTCATACCACAACTACATGTAGCAGAATTCTTCCTGAGGTCCTCAGCTAGTCAAGGAACTCCCCGCATGTTACGGAAATTAAAGGTTCAATATCACCTTCACAAGAGCCCACCCAACACCTGCTGTCCCTATCGTGCACCAGATCAATCCAGTCCTTGCACCACTTCCAGAAGATCAATTTTAATATTATCCTCCCGCAAGTGTATCATTCATACTACGGATAATAGAAATATTTGAAGATAGTTACCTTCTTTTGTACCTACATAAAAAATTTCAGGATCTGTTTTTGGCAAACATACAATTTGGGATTTGGGATGACACTTAAACATGATGCAAACATACAATAACTGACTTTTCCCCATTTCCACTGGCAAGGACATGAACCAAGTCCTGTCACATACCAAATGATGGAGATCCAACTGAAACTGGGTGGGTTGTGTGGCTAAGTACTATACATCACTAAGCTTAGGATGGGGATGGGGGTAAAAAAAAAACTTGTTCTTCAAACTGCTGGCATCAGTACTTTGAGACCACACAGACAGCATGCCTTGAAATCTTTGGAAGATCAGCTGAAAGAGGACACTCACAAGTTAACATTAAATACATACAAATTATCTGCAAATTTTTACCTCTTGATTACCTTTAACAAGGGGTACATTTGAACGGAACTATTTGTCATTAGGTACCGAATGAAAACACGACCAAATGGTTCGTGGATGAAAGTTGAGTACATATATACCCACATATTACAATCATGCACATAATTAAAATTCAAACAATGCAGTAGTAACAAAAAATGCTCTATATGACAAATATGTAGGTTTCTGCCAGTCCATTGTAAGAATCTGTAGCCTACAAAACCACACATGATCACTACTATAAAGCAGTCTTATACAGGCCTGAGGACTTGAGGTTGGGGCTCCCAGAATTTCTAGGCAATCAGCACATGAAGGTGGCAAGGTCAGTCCTATTCACTGGCCACCTTTACCTAACCGGAGATAGCCCTGGTACACATTTCTGTTAGGGGCAAGTCAATCCCATCACCACTGTGTGACCAGATGGATAGAGACAAGTGAATGCTTCAACCTAAATTCTAAAAATTACCTGCATAAAAAGCGTGTTTTCTTGCTGACGGCGACGCATTTCTTCTTCCTGGTGATGCATTCTCAGTTGCATTTCCTCCTGTTGTCGACGCATGCGTTCTTCATCAGCCAATCGCTGCTCTTCAGCTTGACGTTCCTTCATTTCCCACTCTCGTTTTTGACGCTCACGATCAAGCTCACGCTGCCGTAGTTCTATAAAGTGAAAACACATTACGCCAATACTGTGAAGTTTCTACAGTTTATGGCACAGTGCTGTACTCACTAAAGGTGGCTTGCTCAGAAAATTAGCCGCAAAATTCAAATCACCATTATCATACGGTAATTCCTACATGAGTTCATCATGTCCACCCTTACAGAAATACACCTCTTTGTTCAGTTGACTAACATTCCAAAGAAGCATTTTGGTCACTTTCAAAATACCATTAACTCTCAAGACAAATGTCCTGTGAGGCAACTGGAGGCATCCACTTTTAGCGTCTGCCACACAAAATGCATCACAGCTACATACATACATACAGGTTACTTATTCTAGACTGTAAATACTAAAAGTAGGCGACATGTGCCCTCGAGTCTGATATACAGTGCACATACACACAGATGATCACACTTCATAAACAGAGGTATACAAATCCAATAAAAATAATTTTATGGACACACAACTACATGTATCACACAAGTCAGCCACACTAAAGTGGCAACTTATTGTACAATATACTACTACCAACAGTTGATGCCACGAATGATGTGCACTCTCAAACAAATCACATCACTTCAGTAAACAAGTAATTCAGCTGGAAGCAACTCCTCTCCGTGGCCGTAGTCTGCACGCGAACTATACCGACAGAGCGGCCGCCGCCGGTCGGCGAAGTTCGTGCCAACTTTTGCGGATAGAGGGGTGTCACATGGTCAGCGCAACGGGTCCCCACAGCCGTTAATCTCTGTTTTCTAGACCTGGAGCCGCTACTTTTTTCATTCAAGTAGCTCCTCAATTGAC
>Ga0123354_10009674_pt1 | contig 14796 bp, 9 predicted proteins | sample TergutLab28metaG_2_FD_97872 | JGI IMG/M metagenome (GOLD analysis project Ga0123354, IMG submission 97872) | Labiotermes labralis P4 segment gut microbial communities from Petit-Saut dam, French Guiana - Lab288 P4 | ecosystem: Host-associated > Arthropoda: Insects > Digestive system > Gut ... | reverse complement strand
TATACAGCAGCTATACTAACTGTACCAGTGCTATACAGCAGCTATACTAACTGTACCAGTGCTATACAGCAGTTATACTAACTGTACCAGTGCTATACAGCAGTTATACTAACTGTACCAGTGTTATACAGCAGTTATTCTAACTGTACCAGTGCTATACAGCGGCTATACTAACTGTACCAGTGCTATACAGCAGCTATACTAACTGTACCAGTGCTATACAGCAGTTATACTAACTGTACCAGTTCTATACAGCAGCTACACTAACTGTACCAGTGTTATACAGCAGTTATAATAACTGTACCAGTGCTATACAGCAGCTATACTAACTGTACCAGTGCTATACAGCAGCTATACTAACTGTACCACTATATTCTCCACTCATTCATTTCACCAACCTTTCAAACAGAGAACGCTGTAAGTCGGTATCTTCAAACCACCACAATCTCCCACTTCTTGAAGTATAAAGAATCACCGAGGAAAGTATTTGATAGTCATATTACACCGATAAGATATCAGTGTGTTTTTTCAGTTGTTGTGTTTAAATTAATAAGATAGTCCCAGGATAATGGACTATATCTTGAAGTACTCCCGCTTCAAATTTGCGTGTGTAATTAAGTAAATTACCCCTGGGTTCAAGACCATCGCTCCGATATTGCATGTGATGCATTTTGTTTAGAAAAACGTCAAGTCACAGACACTTATAATTCAGCAGTGTGGGTTTGGTTTTGTATGAACAGAATCAAAAGAAGACATTACATTATTTAAGATGAGCCACACACTCTGCTGTTGACAAATGACAAGTACATGTGTTCAAATAAACACACCACTGGCAGTTTCTTTATTAATTCGCAGCTAGACCTTATAAATGCCGATACAGGAAAAATTACACTGTTCAGAATCACATTTCTCCATGAAATAATTTTGATGATTTTTATTAAAACTGTTATGCAAACTCGAATATTTGAATAAATATTTATAACATCCTCCATTTGGATGATACCAGTTGATACCAGTTGATACCAGTTGATAACTCTGTTTCATGGCACGAAATCGAAATCTGGGCCGCCAGGAATTTTAATATGCTGTTTTTTATACTTACTTATTTAAATTACTTCAGTACTAAGAATCGTCACAAAATATATATCACAGAATGATAAGTCTTCATTCCACCTGTTTAAAGTGCCTTTAATTTTCAGTGTTCACACTGAAAATCAAACGGACAATAAACACACCGATATTTTGTGTCAGCGATAAAACAAAACCTAAGCTAGTTGGATCACGGCTTAAGCAGTGCAATCGTTTCAGAAAGACGAAACTGTATCGTTTTAAAGGAAGAGGCAGTCAGACACAATAACGTATTACTCAATGCATTTTGATTAATGTAATGAAATAACAAGCAAAAATTAATAGAAAATTAACGACTTGAACAAACTTCTGGGCAGTGGAAGTTCTTCATTCTTTCATCTAAAGTCAGTTTGAAGACGACGTTATTCCACAATGGAAATAAGGTCACTGTTGTCCCACTGTTTCAAGCAGTTCACATGAAAGAAACGCAAGTGTGCCTTCAGGTTTTCCTGTTAAAAATACGCTATCATGAACACCGGTGGAATACATGTGATGACTTAAACGTTATAGCTATGGTGACTGTGTACACTGAATTTTGCTGCTTTTAATGTGAAAAGTTCAGCCGATCGAGGGACTGCCACTGCAGAATAGATAAATGGCCACTGCATTCAAAAACAACACCAGGTCAGACGAATGTGGCACAGAATGCTTTACGGTGTAAGTAAAAATATATTTACCTCTTTGCGTATCAAGATCCGTTTGATAACAATACCTGTGAAAGTGACGGGTAAAGAAAGAGAAGGGGTTGACTATTGAAGCTAAATTTTCCCAGAATAAGTAAGGCAAAGGAGAGGGAATGAATTTTTCTTTGGTCCACAAATCACACAACTATTCGCAGACCAAGTATTTAAAACAAAATTAAATTCTGCAAGTAAAATAGCCAGGAAGAGTTTTGAAGAAGCCTACAGGCAACTTTCAAGGTAATTAAAAAGTGGAAAATTACAGTGAAATGGCGCGGGAGTTCAATTCATCATACAGAGCTACGTGGTTGTAACATATTTGAAAATTCATTTCCTACATTCAAATTTGGATTTCTTTTGGCAACATAGTAGCATTCTGCGATAAACGTGACAAATGTTACCACCAGAACTTTTTCCAAATTGATAAGAGCTACAATGGATAATGGTGTCTTAATATGTTGGGTAACTGCCGCTGTAATCCACCAAGCTCATTCACCAACAAATGCACCATTCATTAAACTTGAAAAGGTTTTAAAATTTATATTAAAATTCACTTTGGTTATGCCCCTACATCTTTGGGTTTACGACCTTCATCATTGAGTCTTCATTGGAGCTTAGCTAATGTCATATTTAAGTTAAGATTCAGTAAAAATTACGTCGTTATATGTTACGCGGTGGTGTGGCAGCAAGTCATAGGTACGGTGTGTGTACTGTGTGCTGTGTTGAGTGCAACTGCACTCAACACAGCACACAGTACACACAACATACTTAGACATGCTGCCACACCACCGCATAACAAATAACGACATAATTTTTGCTGAATCTTCACTTAAATATAACTTTACCTAGGCTCCAATGAATGCTCCCTGATGATGGTCTTAGACCGAAACATGTAGGGGCATAATCAAAGTGAATTCTAATGTAAAATTTAAAACTTTTTTAGGTTTAATAAATATTGTATTTGTTGGTGAATGAACTTTGTGGATACGAAATGCACGGTACAACGATATAAATTACCGCTGTAATCTTATATGGGATACAAAAACTGGAGAAAATATGAGGCAAAAGAAGAAGAAGTAAGAAATTAATAAATGTTTTTCTAGTTAGGTTAACGTACATAGAAACATTTTTCATTTTTGATAATGTATATTGGAATTAGGAACCAATAATTACTTTTTTATTGCAAACGTAATTTTTTAAATTAATCCCCTCTCTCTTAATGATGGTGGGTGATAAGGCAATTTGGTTGTCATATTCAGAATCAGGAACGTCGAAATTATAAGAAACACAATGAAGTTTAACACGCAGCAAAAAAAAAAAATGTTATTGGTGAACATTGTTAAATGATGCAGAGAACGGTGTCCGTTTTCACATTAAAAATACATGATGATTGCAAAAAAGGTACAAATTCAAATAAAGTATGAGGATCGTCAGCCGTGGAATTTGTGTTTATATGCAAATAACTAAAGTTAAAAACTAAAGTTTAGGGGACTCAGGTGAGAAGATAATATTAAAATGGATTTTCAAGAAGAGGGATGGGGGCATGAACTGGACTGATCTGAGTCAGAAAACGGACAGGTGCCGGCTTCTTGTGAATGCGGATATGAATTTTCGGTTTCTATAACATACGGGAATTTCTTGACAAGCTGAGAAACTGTTAGGTTCTCAAGAAGAATTCTCCCCTCGTGGAGTTTATAGTTACTCAGTCAGTCAGTTAGTTATTTAGTTAGCCAACTGGTAAGTTTATAGGACTAAATATTAGAAAGTTTATAAAATAAAAATATAAAATTATTCAATATACACGTGGCAGTATACAAGATACGATTACGATACTCAATCCAATTACGAAATGAAAGGACCGTGTAACGAATCACAGGATCTATCTTCAATGATCTTGGATTCGTGAGTTTTTGAGAAAGTAAATACAAACTGTTACGTTTTCTTAAAAATAATAATATTAGTATGTTATTAAAAAAGAGCATTAAGGGGATGCAACCTGACTTGCAACGCAGACAATGTAAAATGGAAGATCAGTTCATAAATATAATTGCAAGGGATATGGTGAAAAGCGAAAAAGCACACAGGCGCAAACTTTCGTAGGCTGTGTTCCAATTTATTTGCATTTTTTGTGCAGGTTCGACACCATTCCGGATCATGACCCTCCTTAAGGGGCTTCGGGATCACATACATCGGACACCTCACACTCCGTACGACTCCTCTGGACGAGTGATCAACCCGACGCAGAGAACTCTACCGGACAACACACGACACTCATAAGAAACAAATCTCAATGCCACGGCGATGGGATACGAACCCGCAATCCCACAAGCGAGCAGGTGCAGACCGACGACTTAGAAACGTGGCACTGGAATCGGCCTTGCTTGTAAAAATATTATGATTATGACAATAATAATAATAATATATTTCATTAACCCATTATATGATATGACATATTTGTTAAATTCAATTGGGTTGACACCCGGTGGCAGTAGTACAGTACTCATTTACACACAAAAAATACACAGATCAACACAATGAAACAGAATACCTGGAACGGAATACACATATGAACAACAATATATACCTAAATATAACAATAAAAATACATCATTTACAAACTTAAATAGAATCACACAAAACATATATATAATGACACAAAATAGAAACAAAAGAAAATGAAAGAAGCAGCAAACTTCATATGATCTGTATATCTTCTAATAATGACAGACACCCTGTTCGTTAAGTCCTTCACTCCACTTCACTACGCTTCACTTCACTACACTTTTCGACATACCACTTTTTCCCATTCAAACTTCACCCAACTACACTTCACTACCCTCTCTTTTGGCTTAACCCCATTTAATTTCCTACCGCTCCTTTCCCCCCTCATATCACTACACTTCAACTCACTTCATTTCACTGTATTTTTAGACAATTTTCGCCACACTTCTATTCCTTTCGCTTCAACCAGTTTATAATTGCTTTCCTAACTCTCTTTCTAAAAGTTATAGGTTCAAAAGGTCCCTAACGCTTCTGCAGGTAGTTGGTTCCAGTTTTAATGGTCCTATTTACAAAGAAACACTTCCCGATATCCGTTCTTTGCTTCCTGTCACTAAATTTCCGAACATGATCAACCCTACTCAAAGCCTTCGCAACCTGTCGCCAATAGCTCTCCAAGCCCGTTTCTCAGAGTACGCTTTAAAAAGTGCGCATAAACGTGCCATCGTCCTACGCTGAGCCAAAGTTTCCCAGTCAGAATCCTTCGTATGATTGGTACACTGAGCGGCTTTCGTTTGTGCTCAGTGTAACGCATTTATCTGTCTTTCTCTGTATGGATCCCAGCATGCAGCCTCAAATTCAAGAACAGGACGTACAAATGACGTGTAGCCTACACTCTTCCTCGTTTGAGAACATGCATTATAAAGTGAAGTAGCTTCCAGGCCTTTTGCGCCATGTAATTTAGTAGGTTCACCCAGTTTAAATCGCTTCGTAGGATCATTCCCAAATATTTACAACTGCTCTCTTCCGGAATTTTTTGGTCAATGAATGAGTAACCCAGTGGGTTTTTAACATGAGCTCTCGTAAATCTTATTGCCGTACATGTACCGGCATTTATTTTCATCCCATTTTCTACCGCCCATTCCCCAAGGGTCTCCAGATCTTTCTGCAAATTTTCTATATCGTTTTTATTTGTGATTTTCCTATATACTATACACTGGTCAGCGTAGAGTCTAATATTCGAGTTGATATTCCTACAAATATCATTTACGTACACTAGAAACACTAGTGGGCCTAAAACGCTCCCTTGCTGCACACCTGAGTTTACTTCGACCTACTTCGATAGTTGTCCTCCTATTCTGACCCTTTGTGTACGACCTACAAGGAATTCCCGTACTCAAACGACTAGCCTAGAACCCACGCCCGAGGCCGTCAGTTTCGTAAGCAGCTGATCATGAGGAACTAAATGAAAAGACTTGGAAAAGTCTATTATAATCGCATCTATACCGACCCCCCTCTCCAAACAGTCCGTTATGTCCAAGCACACTGTGATGACTTGTCTTTCACAAGATTATCCGGGCTAAACCCACGCTCTCCCTCCAATAACCAATCATTATTATCCAGACTTGCCTCAAACACTCTGCTATAACGTGTTCTAGTTGCTTGCAAACCACAGAAGTTAAGATTAAAGGTCTATAGTTTCCGACTGACAATGGATCGCCGTCTTTGTAAAACAGGAAACACAATGAATTTTCTTCAGTCGCTTGGGATAGTAACTTTGCTTAATGATATTTCCAGTGGTCTAGCTTGGAAAGAAGTTATGGTTTCCTCACCCAATTTCAGAATTTCACCAGCAAATCCATCTGGCCCTACTGTCTTCTTTCTCCCAATCTTTAATGAAATTTTTCTAATAATTTAATGATAATAATAAAGGTTTCACCCGAGTTGGCTAAATGCATTTTCGGAATGTTATGATCGCTGTGAAAGATGGATGAATAACAGGAAACTAAGATGTTAGCTTTTTTCAGTAGAGTCCGTAATGATCGTTCCGTTGTGGTCTTTGATCGCATGAATAGTTACCCTTTTTCCTTTCCACCTTTTCACAAATTTGTAAAACTCAGACCAGCAGCTGCCTTAATTTCGTAGTACTGACAGCAAAAATGTTTCCTGTGCACTTTTTTGGGATGCCAGAAATACTTTAGGTAGTCTTTTCAGTTCCACCCGATATCTTTCTCCTCATTTTCTCTTGTAGTATACTCTAATGACCTTTGCCTTAAGACGTTTCACATCCTTATTGTAGTATTCTGCATCAGGAGTCTTTATCAGAATTTTAAGTGGGACAAAACGATCGATACTCTCGAAGACTGTTTCCTTAACAGTTTTCCAAATTTCCTCCACGCAACTATCATTATGCGCCCATGATACAAATTTACCCCTCAGGAAACTTCGTAGACCTGGGAAGTTTATTTTATGGTACATAGGAACTAATCTTTCTACTTGATGCTCAAGAAAATTTCTCCCCATTCTATTTCCAGTACTCCCAAGCAATGATCACTGATCCCCGCAACATTACTGCAAGAGGTGAACGCACTTTCCGGCCGGCCAAGGTAAACGTCAAGCAATGCATCCCCTCAGGTTGGGTTATTTACTACCTCAGTTTAACCGTTTTCCCATACCAGTCTATTTAAAAACACCTGCGTTTCCCTAGATTTTTGCGCGTGGCCATTTCAATTCGCATAAGGTAAGTTTAGTTCACCTCCAATGATACTTCGCTTCGTAGTTCTTCCAGAACAGTGGGTTTCACATCAGCATGTCCTCGTTTGGAGCCCTGTAGATGCTTAAGATTTCTCTTTTGAGGGGTCCCTGCCTTTTACTTCTATTGCTATCATCTCACATAACTCGTCAAAACATAGTTCGGCCCAAGTAGTGTTACTTTACATACATAAACACGCGGTCACCGCAAGAGTGCCCGTCTCTTTTGAAAGTTGCGTAATCAGCCCTAAAAACCTCCGCGTTGATACTTTCCTCACTAAGCCATGAGTCCGTGCCCAGTACATCAGGGTTATATGTGTCAATTAAATTCCAGAAGTCAAACGCCTTATTGTACATAGTCCTCCAGTTAACCTGCAGCAAAACCAACGGTTTACCCTCAGTCATGTGCGCCACTGTCGCCGCTACACATTTCTCCTACGTCTCAACTTCAGTCTCCATCCACGCCAGATTTGTCGTCACCGTATCACACTCAGCAGTCTGCTACGCCGACGTCAAAAGTTCTTTGACTGTCTTCATTCCCGTCTCCTCATAAGTCGCCTCGTTGGAAGTCCCTACCGCCAGGCATTCTCACGCACTCTTCATCTTCTGTCTTCCGCCGCCGATACCACAGACTCTGGAGTAAAGTTGATCTAGGCGTCTCGCTCCTCTTCGGTTAATTTGAAGGCCATCTCTACCAAAGTCCCAGTCGTCCACACAACTATTTAGGTCTACAAAATTAACCCCTAACGTACTTACTACCCACCCGTATCTGCTGTTTAAGGCTCCGATACGCCGCCATGACAAGTCTCGCCTCCGCCACATACCACACAGAACTGCTCTCGATTTTAAAAACCTAGTTTTCGCCGTATTTACAAGATCGTAGACATCTCCCACGACATAATCGAGATATCCAGGTCTTCTTAAGTCGTTTGTACCTACATGGAAAACGACAACATATGGGCTCACTAGGACTCTATTTTCAATGACTCTATACAGTTCTTCTGTTCTAATGCAAGGGAAGCACTCAGCCTTCACATCTGAACATTCAGTTCCAACATTCCGTATAATGGAGTCACCAAGCACTAAGCAATCTCCACATTTAAGATACCGCGGCACCTTACCCCGCCTTCCAACTTCCCTTCCAGGTGCCCCCAATCTTAACTCTTCTTCCAGTGCCTTGTTCTTCCCTGTTAGTTCGTCAATCTGAAGTAAAGCATTCTGCAGTTTCAACCCTAGTAGTCTGAGTATCTGCGATCAACACTTGTCACAGATCCATTTCCCGTTCTCCGCCACTTGAGCTTGAACATTACCACAGCTGTTACGAGGGTATGCCGATTAGTCCTTAGTCGGACCTACTTTCCGATGTCGTAGGACGGAACCGATAGTGCGGTTGGAAAGAGGGGTCTGTACATCTGCCGAGTTGCAAGACTTTTCTTGTTACAAAGAGTGAAAGGAAGCATGTCAGGTGACGCACGCGATTTCAACAACATCGAGACGCGAGCTGTCATGTAGCTTTTTTCCGCAAGGCAAGGCGCCGAAGGAAATTCACGCCATTCCGATAGAAACATTAGGGGCATATTCAGCATAGTATGCCACCGTCAAAAACTGGGTGGCCCAGTTTAAAAATTGTGATTTTTCCACCTGTGATGCGCCTTGTCCTGGAAGACACAAAACAATGACCACCCCGGAGATTATTGATCAAATTCACGAGCTAATCTCGGATGACCGCTGGATTTCGGCTTAATCAATAGCTGAGCAACTGGACATCTCACATGAGCGGGTTGGGTCCATCATTCGTGAAGATTTGGACATGCGGAAGCTATCCGCGAAGTGGGTCCCGAAATGCCTGAACGCGGATCAAAAACGTCAACGGTGCCAGTCGTCTGAGCAACTTGGGAATTTTTTCGGTGCGATCCAAACGATTTCCTGTCGCAAATGAAGACCATGGACGAAACCTGGTTATATTGCTATGACCTGGAGACAAAGTAATAATCAATGGAGTGGCGGCATAGCGGCTCACCCCACCCCAAATAATTCCGAGTGCAAAAATCCGATGGAAAATTTCTCGGCTCAGTTTTTTGGGATTAAGACTGCATCTTCATCACTGATTATCTTCCAAAGGGCCAAACTATCAAAGCGGAGTGTTACTAATCTCTGCTGGTGAAATTGAAGGACATTCTGAAGGAAAAACGGCGCGTTAAGTTCACCAAGGGGGTCCTGTTCTGCACGACAATGCCCCGGCTCACCGGGTACTTGCAACCCAGAAGAAACTGGCCTACCTGGGCTTCCAGTGTCTTGGTCACGATCTCTATTCTACGGATCTGGCCCCGTCGCACTACCACCTATTCTCTGGACTGAAAAACAATTGAGAGGTCGCAATTTCTCTTCCGACGCTGAGGTAATTGCTGCCGCGGAGACCTGGTAGGACGGACAAATTTCTGGATTTTTTTTTGAGTGGCTTGCAAAATTTAGAACAACGGGCTAAGGAGTGTACTGAGCTTCGTGGGGAGTACGTTGAATAATTCCCGAGTATGTTCGCTGTTGCTTCTTTATTTCCTGGTCGGGCTAAGGACTTATCCGCACCTCCTCCTATGGAACCAAAGTCCGCACGTGTCACCTTAAATGGCCGAATTGAGATTTCTGTTGCACCGGCTAAACACAACTTGCATAAATTTTTCAGCCTCCACACCAGGTCCAGGATTTTTCCCCATTCCACCAAATACCAATAATACAATTAAAGTCGATGCACTCAGAAACATCGTCCCTAAACAAAATACCACCCGTCCATTTCCTTGTGCAGTAGACAAAGAGGTCCTCGTAGCCTGTGAAGTGCTCGCCGCCCAGGTACCCACGAGGGGCGGGTAAGTTTCCAGGTGGCACAACCCACACTCAGGAGCTCGCTAAAAATACGACCTCTCCTTCCGATCCTTACCTGACTACTGACGTAGTTTTCGAAATCAAGCAAAAATGCAAACAGAAAAATACTGTTAATATTCCAGTTGTTTTGTATGTTACTGGGGTCAGCCATATCATGCTTAACCAAAGCATCAATTACCTCAATTTAACACCAAAGCCAATGTCCCAATTCTATAAACTGGACACAAAAATCCCAATAGTAAAGGTCATATTATTAATATATGTGTGTTCATCATAGATGGATAATCAAATCCTTAGATTTAATTGACATTAATAATAAAATAATAACCTGTACTAAGGGAGCAATGAGTTACTGGAGACAAGTATGCGTCTTTATACGGAAGGGAAGATAGCAGAAACAGAAGATTTAGAAATACAACGTGGAATATTTCAAGGAGACTCATTGTCACCGCTGATAATTTGCATTAGATTATACACCATTACAGAAAAGTTGAACAACCTGAATACGGGATATGAGGAACAGAAAACAGAAACAAAAGTATCACATTTATTTGAAGTTGGTAGGTAAATATAGGAAGAACTCCAAAACAGATGGAAATAGTTAGAACAGTCAGTGATAATATCCATATAGAATTTGGACTTGACAAGCTCAAAATGTTTGTACTCGACAGAAGAAAATCAGTTCACTCACAAAATTTAAAACTTCACTGCTACAGAGAAAAGCAATAGTTCGAACAATGAAAAACATACACATACTTAGGGACTGATAAAATGAGAGCAAACAACATCTGCAAATGATAGAACTATTGAAGAAAAAATATATCAGGAGATTATGAATGATACTGAAACCCGAGTTGTACGTCAAGAATAAAATAACAGCCATTGGAGCATAAACTGTTCCAGTATTGAGATATTATTAATTGGAGATTAGAAGAAATAACAAAAACTGACAGGAAAACTTGAGAGGTACTCAAAATATATAAAATGCATCACCAACAATCTGCTATAGAAAAGGAAACAAGCAAGAAGAGGCCTGTTGCAAACTGAAGCGGCATGCAAATCACAGGCAATCAGTACTGCGGAATATTTGAAAAGAAAATGTTAAGAAGACGAAATTGTAAAAATTGTCAAAAATCACGAAATGTTCCACCAAACATGAATTCAATAAATAAAGGGGCAGCAAACGTTGCAGAAGAATTAAACAAATCAAATGAGAACAATGACACAAAAAATTAAGACAATCAACACATAAAACAAAATTCGGAGATTCCGTAATAAAAATGGAAAGCGAAGTAATGCATGGCCACAATATTAGAAGTACGGATAGACAGTTCTATAGTTATTGCTGTCGATTCGATATACGAAAGGAGAGAATGAAAGTGATATAATAGCAGCACAAGATTAAGCATTACAAACCAAATAACATTGGACCAAATATTACAAACAGAAACAGAGAGCAAATGCAGAATCTGGAAACAATTTGATGGGACAGTGAAACACATCACATCAGAAGGCCCAATTTTGGCAAAAGAAAAATATATAAACAGATATGATAGAGTGTGTGTTCAAATACACTTTAACATAAAGCAAGGAAATGGGGTTAAAATTACGCAACAAACACTAGGATGAAAATGTACGAAAATAAGTTGTTATATACCGGTGTTATGGTGTTATATACAGGTGTTATGGTGTTATATACAGGTGTTTACATGTATACTTATAGGAAATCTTATGTACACAGACGTACAGTCATATATGTGCGACAGTAATTGTAGTAAGCATTTTGACAAGTTAGTTTTATGATTAGCGTGCTTTCATGATATTTCCAAAACCAAGTGATAACTGTCAAACAGAAAAAGGAAACAGGGCACGTTTCCCACTTTATTGCTATGGCAGTTGATCCTTGACCCGGCCGGGGAGTGACTGTATTCCTGTCCCTTAAGTTTTCTTCGGGGACCGCGGTAGCACAGTGGTTAAGGTGCTGTGTTACAAATCGGAAGGTTGCCGGTTCGATCCCAGCTAGTGTCAGTGGATCCTTCATTGACATAAAAATCCCTCCGATCGCACTATGGCCCTGGGGTCGACTCAGCCTCTAAATGAAATTAGTACCAGGAGTATTTCTTGGGGATAAAGGCGGCCGGTGCGTAAGGCTGACAACCTATCACCATCCTGTGCCTTTGTTACGAAATCTGGGAGCCCTAACTTCCTGGAACCCTCTGGGCCTGTCCAGGCCTGTAATGGGACTGCTTTACCTTTTTTAAGTTTTCTTCTCAAGTGTGAACTGATATAAGTCAAGCTTCCCTGAATGCATTTCTTTTGGCAGGAGTTGATGACATGTCAATGTAAACTGGAACACTTGAGGACATTTGTGAGCCATGTCAGTGTCTGGGCCTGAATGTGTGGTAATTATATTCAATTTTAAATCCCTCTTCCCAAGCCTGGCTGGGCACTCTTAATCTGGACAGTCTACCGACCAGACCCGTCTGTACTCCGGGGAGTCTAATTAATAAATTCTTTTGTTTCGACTCAACTGTTGTACTATTACCCCAATAGCCACACCTATTGTTCCCGCTCGGCAAAACATCCACAGTACCCGTACAGGTGGGAACGCATCAATTGTTAGTTACCCACCTGCAGATGCAACAAATTCGAAACAAGACGCGAAATTAAGGTTGCCATATTATGGAACAAAAATTTGCGAACAGACAGATCTACACCGAACAATAAACTGGACAAAATAGTAGTGAAAATAATAAAGGAACATGTATGTTAATAGATGTTGCATTGCTTGGAGACAGAAAAATTATCAAGAAAGAAGCTGAGAATATTTTAAAATATAAAGACCTGAAACTAGAAATTCAGATCTTGTGGAATGTGGAAGCAAAGGTTATACCAGTAATAATATGGGCGACTGCTACTTTACAAAATCACTCAGATAATACCTGAGTAACGTAAGTGAAAAATAAAAATTAATGAAATACAAAAAAGAGCCATATTGGGCACTGAAAACTACTGCGGATAGTGCTAATGGAAAAGTAAAAAACATATTTGCAGGGCGAAGCATCATTGCAGGTAGCAACGGATTTAAACACACAACAGCTGAAACAATACACACAATAGTAACACGGTACGTGTAATGTATATAATAGTAAAGACCTACATAATGATGATAACAAGAATGACGATGATGATGGTGATAGTAATAATAACAATAATAATTCATTAACCCATTATATCAGGAATTGGCTTTAGAAAACAAGCAAGAATGGCAAATGAACAATATTGTTAATATTCCAATGGTCTCCTCTGCTAAGGGTTTCACATTAAACTTCATGAACTAAAGCGTCAATAATCTCAATTTACAACAATGCCCAATATCCGAGGACTACAACGAAAAGGGACGCACTGATCAGTTTCCGCTACCGCACATTTCATTCCCACGCTTCAAGCTTCCAGTCCACATACTTCAAGCTATAGTAAGCGCATTTTTTGCTCGCCCACCATGCGTCACTCTTACATCACACGGTCTTCACACCTACAACAGGGTTGTATAAAGTACCAGGTTTTTCATCATTTAAAATATACACTACATTATTTTGTCAAGGTCTTTCTTCTTCTGTGATGTTACGCAGCGTTGATTGGCAGTTGGAAACTGAAATTTCGGGACGGCCTGAGACGCCCATAACATCACATTAACGAATTTCATAATAACAAAAGGAATTCAATGTTAACTGTTACACACACACACATTATATATATATATATGTAATTACAGATCACGTAACTACATTGTGATATTCAGATGCTTGACAAATAAATGACACAAGAATTGTCACTGAACAAACTGCACCCAGACTATTCAGAACAGAAAGTAAAATTCTGAATGCAGTTATTATTTCATGTACGCACACTACATAGCCTGACAATTTGATGTATCTAATGCGATGGGGCGGAGTGCTTCTTGAGAAGCAAACAGACCATCAAGTAATAAAGAAATTACCTGCATATTACCAAAACCGAAAGTTCATTACCTTGCTTACAACACCTCTTAACTTCCCACATCAACGCAGTCCACGCACTCAACGTTCTTGAACAACAATTGCCATATTCTAACCCCAAATACGCCTACGTCGACCCATTGCTCCTTACTTGACTTTTGAACACCATTTATTACGAGTGACCCACTCAAATATGCGCGGCTTAAGGCGGGGTTCTGCGGCTCCTCGCTTGCTCGGATTCCGAGCTCGAATCCAACTGGATATTAAGGAATTCTTTTTCTTGTCACAAGAGTTGTGTGTTGGCAGGTACCGATATTTGCGTTGGGTTGATCAATCCTACAGAGGTGTCCTACTGATTGTGGTGATTGTGATGGTGATCATAAAGCCACGATAAACAAGAGGACCTTACACACTGGAAAATGGGTGAAAAGAATTAATTATTACGAGGGAAATTAAATAAATTATTCTATTTTAAACCAAGGATACTAAACTTAGAACAGCCTACATTTTTACGTCACAATTCGGTCCAAAATTATTATCAAGTTTTCATCGAATGGATCATTAAAATACGGATTTCAGGGTGGATGACAGAACTCTGCCAACTCTAATTAAACATGTACTGTCAAAAACTGGGCCACGACTTTAGTAAGCTATGGAAATCGATTTCCTTGAACACTAGAAAACACCTGACTTATAAACAGAAACAAATTTGTCACGCATATCTTTCGAAACTGATTACGTTCATAATTTATCAATAATTATCTATATCCTCGGAGCAGCTTTTCGTTGTTCACAACACCTAATATAAGTCCATCCACTAAGGGTACACAGTCAGTCATACTTGGCATCGTCTACCTGAAGGG
>Ga0123354_10009672_pt1 | contig 14796 bp, 10 predicted proteins | sample TergutLab28metaG_2_FD_97872 | JGI IMG/M metagenome (GOLD analysis project Ga0123354, IMG submission 97872) | Labiotermes labralis P4 segment gut microbial communities from Petit-Saut dam, French Guiana - Lab288 P4 | ecosystem: Host-associated > Arthropoda: Insects > Digestive system > Gut ... | reverse complement strand
TATTCGCATCCTTGTCGTCGTTTAAAGAGAATCTGTCCGGTTTCTTTCCGTGAGACTTGCCAGTGGTTAAAAATTTCCCCTGAATGGGTTACGGGCCCAGAGCAGGGTAAGTCCAGTGGTAGGGTTGCTACCTTTAGCCTGTGGACCGGCTTGCTTAGGGATTTCATTTCCTCCATTCCTGATGAAACAGTTATACCGCTGTGACTCGGTCGTCATTTCCTCGTTTGTGAGGACAGGGTATACCACGAGAAGGTGAGGATGACTGTTGGGTAGGGTAGGCTATAGTATTACGCATCACCACCCCTTATACCCCTGTAAACTTATACTGAGTTTTTATTATATAACTCCACCTGAGCCCGGCATAAGTGCTAAGCTAGCCTGGACCGCCTCGATTTTACAAGCATTTTCGCACTGTCATGATTTGAGAGCTGCTTGTAATGTTTGGACGTAGAACATGGTGTCTTGCCTTCTTTAAACAGTCAGTTTTCTAAATAGTGGAGGCGACTGATGATCATGCTGTGTTTGTTGCCGTTATTTTGTTTACTGGCAACCTTTCGCTTGCCTTTAATACGGAACGTGAAAAATCAGTTCTACTTCTCTTAAGGTGTGTGTGTGTGTGCGTGTGGTTGACATATGCAGCACGTGTTTGATGCAGCAGAACCGTTCAGCATACATTGCCTGTATGAAGTATATACAGTTCACCCTAGAAGAGGCCATGAAGACCCAGAGGGGGAGTAGGGGTATAGCTCTACTCTTTCTTCTTTATCATCGGCACTAGATGGGGTGGGTGGTCAACGCCACGCCCCGGCCGCTTTACCCCCGGGAAAGACCCGGTACCCATCGTATAGGAGGCTGGGAGGTCCCCAGGGCCGGTCTGGATGGATGTGGAAAAAATCGCCCCCCAACAGGTTTCGAAACCCCGGACCGGCCAGCCCGTGGCATTTCGCTATAACGACTGAGCTTTCCCGGCTCACGTATGAAGTATATACGAAGTATTATCAAACTTACATGGGCCTGTGTTACTTTCTGATACTTAAAAGTAACTATGCTGAATAATAACACATTAGAGAAAGTAGCTGGTGACAGTTTTAGCAACATGCGTGTGGGCGCAAGTGTTATACTGGTGTGTCGCAGACACTTGGACACACGTCGTGCCGTAATTGAGGCTCATGATAAATAACCTGTTCAGTTTCCACAATAAGGAAGCCGTCATGAGTAAGTGCATGGTTTAGTGACAGATGAGCTTAGTTTTACAAGTCACTTTGTATAATAGTTGGAAAGCTGTAAAGTCTATTCTAAACGTGGAAGAAATTATAACTTTCATTTCACTTTCTGGTAGCTGTACATTTTGTTTTTGTTTATTTCCGGCGTTGCTGCTGTCGTGAGGATATTAGCTTCAGTTCTTGTTTTCAGTTTTACAGAAATCTACTGAGAAAAATAAATTTTCAGGCTGAAACCCAGAAGATAAAAGATGATCGTATTGGAGACACAGGAGTAGATGGGAAAGAGAAAACTTACAAATCTATCGTAATGACATAGAAGGTGACTGTGTGTTAAAATTACTCATGTTTATGGCCCAGTGGCAGCCTGCAGGAGACAGTAAGTACAAAATGTAAAGTCGCCTTTGGGTTTATTGAGCGCTACACAATGAAAACACACGATGGAGTATTTTTAACTTGAGCACTGGTTGGATGCGAGTTGTCAGCTTCACGCTCCGGTCACTTTACTCCCTGAAAAATATCCCTCAGTGTCTGTTGTTGAGGGGGGGCGCACGTCCGGTCTGGACGCTGTGCAGAAGAGCTTACCCTGCCGGAAGTCGAATGCCCGGTTCCTCGGTTAACCAGCCCGTAATCTAGCCACTATACAAAATGAGACTCCGGGACTATCCGTGGGCATTGTTATTTCTTTTACTGAGTAACATGTTTGAAGTTTGAGGTGGTTGATGAATGTTTACGTATTTGCACCGCGTTCAGCCTTCAGTTCAAGCCACATACTTTGCATTGCCCCGTGTTTTTTGAATGGATAGTCGCCGTACTGCTACAGTAATTTTATATACATTGCCTGTTCCGTGTGACTGATGGTGAAACAAAGGAAAGTTTTGTACGGTCGACATATATTTTAGAGTTTTGTTGTTCTTTATGTTCCATATCTACTCATATTCAATAATTATGCTCTATATTAAAGTAATTTTGAGATTTTAAGTAAGTGTCACAGTTTTGTAGGGATGAATATGAAATAAGGCCCTCAAATCCATTGACCGTATGTATGCAGCCAGTGGCATGAAAGAGATATGTTTTGTGTCTTAATGAATTTAAGGGTCTGATGGCCGTGACTGGAGATCAGAGTCTTCAGGGACGTGACAGTCTGCAGTATGATAAATATGTGCCGAAAGTCAGTAGATTTAGGGTAGTGTACACAACACGCACCTCACGTGTTAGTGTACATGATACAGGCTGTGTGGTAAGATTGCACTTACAGGCTGAGCTTGGGAGGGGGGGGGGCAAAGAGGGGAAAGTGCCCCCCCCAATATTTTTCTACCTAAAAATGTATATTTTTTGGCTGCTGAGTTGAAGAGGGTCAAATTGAAAAAATGGGACGAGAGTGAGGAAAACGGGTGTATGTGTGTTAAGGGCTGGTTCAATCCATTCTCCCTCATCTTTCTAACTTGACTCCTTCGTAAATTATAATACCCATGGTCGAAGTCGCCCCCCCCCCCCTCCCCCCCAGTGTTATTTGCCAAGTTACGACCGTGGTTTCGTTTTCCTAACTTTCCCCCTGCAACCCATGGAGATGGCGTCTCGTGGCGCGAATACGAACTTCTTGAACGCCAGTCAGACGTGCGATACACTGCACTGGTGGGCGCAGTAAAGCTGCTCCCATCCGCGTACGTCGAGTTCCAGGCGTTACTCTCATTCTCTTGGGCGGGTCAAAGCTCTGAAACAGCTGGAGACGATGTCACTTCCGGTGTGCGTTAATTGTGCGTAACGGTGCCAGGTATCGACCCTCAGTTCACTTGAATACCGTCTTGTCTGCTGCAGGCTTCACTGTAGAGATCAGTCAGCACTGGAGCGTATTATAGCCACAGAATTGGTGCTGAGAGTCTGCTGTTACAAGAAGAAAGAAAATTTGACATTCCTCGTCGCTAGTTTCCTTAAGATAGCGCCTGTACCGATAAACCTTTGTACTTGAAAAGTAAGCGTTCTAAGGACACATCACCGTGCCACTAATATGCACGCCTTGAACATTTTTTGGGGCACAGTTTCGGAATTTAACCCTTATCCTGCTAACGTGGAGAATATGGTGAGTTCCTAATAATACCAGCAAATGGCAGATGGGATTTAATCCGGCATTTAAAGGGTTAATACCGACTTCCCATCTTGTGGCCACATTCGTAGCTACTGACAACTGTTCTACATAATGACAGAAAGACAGTTCTTAGGCTTTGTATGTAAATTAATTATAGCGTGTCTAAAAATTACCCTTGCAGTCTGAGGTTGCGTTCTTTGTGACCACGTTGTGCGTACAGAGGGATATCAAACTGCTTCCAATGGGCACAGCCGGGTAGGTTCCTATTCTCAGCTGACAACGAGACAGAACCTGTCTAAGAAAAGCGTTTCTGTAACCAAAACGAGACCTTGTGCAACATCGAAAAATGTGTAATTGGAACCACCATTAGAATTCACCTGGCACTTGACGTCACTGTACTGGGGCCAAGGAAAGAAGTCCCAGGGATCGAACTCCTCCACTTTCCCCTCTAGCTCTTACGCTTGTCCCCTCGAGCATACATTCCTTTATTCTCCTCCAGTAGCCTAGTTATTCTGTACGAATGTTGGTAATGCCGACCACGTTCTAACCATCGTCAACGATAAGCGCTTTGGGCTGGTTTACCTAAGTCATTTAATGCTGGACGGAATCAGAAATATGCAGAGGTTGGGCGACCGTGATATTTGTCATGCTTGCCGTCCATGGGCCTCCTTTTAGTGGCCTCGCTGTGAAAAATACACAAAGCCGTCGTTGTACGCCCTGGTTGTTTTTCTAAAAACGTGGGCGTAAATGAAAGAGGCGTAAATCGGAAATGATATTCCCGTAATAAGAAATAATGTAGTAGGTAGAGTTTAGCGTATTAAGAGCGCAGCCAGCCAAAGGGCGTTAAACCGAAAATGAGAGGACGTAAATTAAGAAGCGGTGTATTGGCAAGGGGCGTTAAAGCGAAAAGACGTAAAACAAGTTGGGCATAAAATAAGGGCTACTTGGATAGCTGTGAAATTTTGCGTGTAGTTAGTTCTCAGGCCATTTAAGGGACTTCTGTGTTTCGTCGCATTGATTAACTTCCCGCCTGATTCCACGGTGTCTGTGTAGGGTTTTCATTATATAATGCTACGTAGTAAGCCTGGCATAAGTGCTGAACTGGTCTAAGTATGCTCGCTTTTACAAACATGTTCGCAGTGTCATAATTTGAAAATTCCCTACTTCTGCAATCCTAAACCTAGAACCTGAGAATAAGCAAGTCATCTAATGAGAATTGCATTTGTTTCTGTAGGGTACGCTGTTAAGAATGAAATGTTTCATAATTAACATTTTAAAAGCCCTGTGATTAGTTTATGTACCGTCATGTCTGACATTAATGAATTTTACTCTTGCGTTCTCCCCACAGAATGCAGTTATGTGCCTTGAATGTATCTCAGAGCAAACAGCATCTGTTGCCGTGTGCAGCTGTAACAGGTTGGTTGTTTATAACCGAGACGGATAGTGTTTACTGCGCGGTAGGAACTGGGTCTTTAAGTCAAACAGATTAAGTTTCAGGGCAACAGTCCCTAGTGGGCCAAGGCCTCCTCATTCTCGAGGCTTCACGATCACACTCAGATATACCACACGCTCGGTAGGATTCCTCTGGACGAGTGAGCAGCCCGACGCAAGGACTTCTACCTGACAACACACACAAGTCACAAGAGACCGACATCCACGCCCCCGGCGGGATTCGAACCCGCAATCCCAACAAGGGACCGACAGCAGAATCACGCCTTAGACCGCGCGGCCACCGGGATCGGCCGTTAAAGAGTTAATCGAATAAAAGTGTGAAGTCTTGAGAGTCTGTACGTCGCAAAACCGGAAGGGAATACTTGTTACGCTTGGATTAGTTCTGCTACGAACACAACACTGCTCGTAAGTATGGGTTACGGACGGGCAAATGAAAACCACCGTTTCGTACGTCTTGCTGTCTGTAACTCCCATCATTTTATCGGTCGGTATGTCATTAGCATAATTGAATACTTAAACAACGAAACGCATCAAATGAAGGGTTATTGCGTACAACTTACAGTTTTGGTACAGTTGGAAACCGAGTGTAATCACAGATGATTTCCCGTCTCGGTGGCCGCGCGGTCTGGGGCTTGGGTTTGCGCTCCATTGCTTGCTGGGATTGCGGGTTCGAATCCCGCCTGGGGCACGGTTGTCTGTCTCTTGTGAATGTTATGTGTTGTAAGTTAGAGGTCTGTGCGTCGGGCTGATCACTCGTCCAGAGAAGTCCTACTGAGTGTGGTGTGTCTGAGTGTGATCGTGAATTCTCGATAATGAGGAGGCCCTGACCCACTAGGGGCTGTCGTGACATTAACCCTTTACAGTCGAAGCACAGACTGCTTTATTTAAAGACTCAGTCCGTACCGCGCTGTAAACACTTTGCATCTCGGTTATAAAAACCAATCAGTTTATGCTGTAAGTGGCACAAGTCGCTGTTTGTTCTCAGATAAATCCAAAGCACATAAATACAGTGTGGGCAGAGTGTACAGTTGTTGAATGTTAAACTGTTGGTGCATTACGTAACCAGTAGGCTTTAAAAGGTTAAAAGGAAAAACACAGAGCATTCCGTGTTAAACCTGAGTATTTAAACCGTAGCACTGCTTTTTATTCTGCTTTTTGGAACATTCTGTGGAAATTTGTATATGTAGCCACGAACGAGTGATAGGAATTAGTTTACGCTCGCATACCGATTTTTATCTGCTTAACCTTGGGCAGTCTGTTTGTTTCTTCATATCCGGAGAAATCCGACTGTTTCTAGGTTTCTTTCTCCTGGGATATGACACTCTATAGCTCTGTGACAGACACCAAGGGGTCGTACGTGTAATATGACCGACTGACTGCGTGGGGCAGGGTCTTTCTGGAGAAACTGATAGATCCTAAGCTGGTCAAGAAATTCTCCACATTTTATGGAACCCGAAGGTTCATTACCGTGTTCACAAGAGCCCGCCACTTGTCTCTAGCTTGAAGCAGATTAATACAATGCACGCCCTTCATACCTATTTCTGTAAGACTCATTTTAATATTATCCAGTCTACGTGTAGGTCTTCTAAGTGGTTTCTGTCCTTCAGGCTTCCCAAGCATGGCACTATATGTATATCTCTTCTCCCCCAGTACTTGCCACGTGTCCCACAAACTCCATCCTTCTTGATTTCGCCACCGGGAATTCTATTTGGTGGAGAGGGCAAATCGAAAGTCTTTTTATTATGCAATTTTCTGTGGTCTGTGTGGGTTATAACACTATGGTCTGTAGTTCGCGGATGGCCACCATCATCTCGGAAGAAACTGTTGTTCCAACATACAGGGCAAGTTTTCCTAAGCTTTAAACATTCATTATCACGGTACGGGAGGTCACTGTAGTAACCAGCTTGACCCAGGCTGCTCGGATAGACCTAGAAAGCCGCGTACAATGGCAGTGTGGTATAATACCTTAGTGGAAGCACCGTTTGTGTACGAAAAAGATTGTGGAACTGTTTGGTTCAACAAACAAGTAAATACTCCAGGGATCGCGATGTATGCTGGTTGGTCCAAACAGAATAGATGTCTGTTGGTGTCCGTTGTTACCGTGTGATTTATTTAGTGATGTCCCCGAGCAGGTTAGTTTAGCGGTAACTTGTTTGTCACGGTGGGTGTTCTCGGTGCGAACTACTGCCGCAACACCGGCCATCCTGAAACGTAATTCCGGGGGTTTACTTGAGAGTAATTTGATCAGACCACGAGGAGCGGGAATGTCTCAGGGGGTGTGGTGACTACGGGTACAGGCTGGACGGTCCGGGTTTCGAATCCCGGCAGAGGCAAGAGTTGTTTCGGCGCTTTTCGCAAAATTACGAAAAGCGAGTGTCAGCTTCGCCATGTCTGTCTGTCCGCACGGAACAACTCGGCTCCCATTGGACAAATTTTCATGAAATTTGAAACTTGAGAATTTTTGTAAAATGTGTCGAGGAAATTCAAATTTGATTAAAGTCCGACAAGAATGACGGGTACTTTACATGAAGACCAATACATATTTTTCATCATATCTCGCTCAGTTTTCTTAGAATGACAAATGTTGCGGGCAAAAACTTTAGAGAAAATAAAAGCGCAGATTTTTATGTTCAATTTGTTTTGGAAAATCGTTTCGTTTATGAGATAATATGGAAAAATATTGTACAGCCAGACAGACCACTGATGACAATACGGCGCATGCGCATTGAATGCTGAATACCTAAGGCTTCAAATTAACACTCAGAATATGTAGTATTTACTGCTTTTCCACTACAACATTTTTTGCAGGAACGCCGTCATTGTTACGTTATACGTACGTTGTCTGCCTTGTCTGTTGTCCAAAACGCCCAGACCGACCCTGGGACCCACCCAGCCTATTCAGTGGGTACTGGCTTTGTTTCCATTCTAGTGTCGAGGTTAAGAATGAGTGGAGCCGTGCCTCTACTGCCCGTATGTGTCTTCATGACGTGGGCAGGGACAACTTTACCCTTGTTTTACGCACTCACAAATCATCCTACCCTTCCACGTTGTCTGGCAGGGGTGGCCAGCTAGACGAGCTTCGGAAGACGCAAATTATGCAAGGGTCATGCATTAATAAAATAATTTTTTTTCCCCTCTAATATGGTGGCCTTGTGTCCCTGTTCCTCCAACTACAGTAGATTAGTTTCAGTTAGCTGTGAGTCTCCTTTCTTTAGAAGATCTATTACGATGCCACTCACGGCCAGCCTTATGCGCTTCTAAACTAGCCGATTATGCCTATTATTTTTAAAAGGAAACTGCCGCGAGGCGCGTTGTGAACACCCGCGTTGCATAGTTTTGAGATCTTGACGTCAGCGTTCATAACACAACGCCATTGATCCCCATCCGGAGTCAAATGAATAGGCCGGTATTGAATGAAGTTCCGTTTAGTTCGGTCCTCCCATCTGATTTTAAGTCTCCCAAGTTTCCTCCTGTATTATTCACTGATGACACAAAAAATCGTGGCCCGGGTAGCTCAGTCGGTATAGCGACTGAGCTACGGACTGGACGGTCCGGGATCGAATCCCGGTGGGGACGGGATTTTCCGCCCGTCTAGACCGGCCCTGGGGCCCACCCAACCTCCTGTAAAATGGGTACCGGATCTTTCCCGGGGGTAAAGTGCGGCCTGGGCGTGCTGCTGACGACTCACTCCCTTCTAGTGCCGCGGTCATGGAAGAGTAGAGCTATACCTCTACCCACCCTCTGGGCCACATTGGGCCTGTAACCGGATCACTTTAACTTTTTACTTTTTTTGACACAAAAAATCAGCATGATTGCGAGATTTGACATTCCCACAGCGTTTATGTCGAGGTTTCTGACCTTCTGGGATGTTACGCTGTGTAGTGTGCAGTGTTAATATCCCGACGTTTCGGAGAAAGATGGCGCCTTCATGTTCAAGGATTGGTGCATATTTTCAGGTCTCTCAGTGGCGATGTTCTTCTGGGTTGTGACACGGCGTAGTGTTTGTGGGGGTGGGGGGGGGGTGGACGTCAACGTTTCAGAGGTTCATCTGTCACCTTCTTCAGGGTGGAAGTCGCTTTCGGAGATGGTTTTGGTGGTAAATGAAAACCTATTTAGTTAAATGCAGTCTGCCATGGCATCCATTGGAGTGAAGTTGTATTTTTGGAATGTTTCTGAAGTGCTGTACTGTGTAACTATAGAAGAGTGGAAGGGTTGTGTGTGTGTGTGTGTGTGTTTGGAAATCATAACTAGAAGAGGAAAATGTAAATGTTGATGGACATGTAGGTTTATACAGTATGTGCTTGTATGTATGGTGTACACCTGCTGTTTCGCATGTAGGACATGAATACTAAAATGTAGTGCAGGGAATTGTGGCTGAAATATTGGTCGTTACGCATCCCCCTTGTTTAGAAGCAAAAGCGAAAAGACGAAACCACCTGTGAATTCACATGTCGAACGTTGTCACCGTTTTTGCACTGCGAATAAACAGTCTCGGCCAGCTGTTCATTTCCATTACGTTTTCAATTTAGGTAGGTTTCACCCTTTTATAAGCCACGAAGGCCCTTAGGGTAGAGGTATAGCTCTACTCTTTTCTTGGACCTCGGCACTAGATGGGGGGTGGGGGTCAGCCCCACGCCCCGGCCGTCTGTACCCCAGGGCCGTTCTGGACGGGCGGAAAATAGCGTCCCCACCGGGATTCGGTCCCGTACCTTCCAGCATATGGTCAGTCGCTATACCAACTCAGCTACCCGGCCCGCCATTTTCAGTTTATACTCTGAAATGGACAATAACGTGAAATGTCGGGTGGTGCAAAAGTCACCTGTCACTACAGGCACTATGCGGAAAAAAAAAAAAGATTGACCAGCGTGTATAGACACCTGCGCTATTACCGGGCGGTAACACTAGGTTTGCGTTGTGGGGGCACTTTTTTCGATTCTGAACCGGGACATCAAGTGTTCGGACAGTTTATCACAGTTTTTCTCAGTTTCTGTATACACATGTACAGATGATACTTCGGTTAGGCTACAGCTACTTGCTACCAAACCCTCTACGATTTGTCATTCATCAAACACCCTAAAATTCGATGCAGTGGATCCTGATAGCGTCTTAAAAAAACCTAGAGAAATGTGTTATTGCACTTACACCAATAATTAACCGTCTAAAACAATATTGACGTATTAAAAACGCACTGAGATATCGGTTTCGGCTGTGTTGAGCCGTGTCTAAGTTGTGTGTAAGTGCGTGACGAGAGAAACGTAAAGCTGTGTACTTTATGTTATTTGGAAAAAAAACTGATATATGAATTTTTGTGGCATCACTAATGTTCATATACGTGGAAAATTGTATGTAGTCAAACACACCTGTGTTACATGAGGTGTATTTAATGACTATATAATGGACAACTACATGTTTCGGCCTGTACTGGCCATCTTCAGGTTGTATTAGGGGAACTTAAGATGGCCAGTACAGGCCGAAACATGTAGTTGTCCATTATATAGTCATTAAATACACCTCATGTAACACAGGTGTGTTTGACTACATACACTTTTCCAAGTTTCACACACACAACGGGAATGACACACTTCCTAGGTTCATGTACTTTGCTATAATGTTTTTAAAAAGCGTTATAAAGAACGTTCGGTTAAGATGGCTTTTCACGTTGTGTAAAATATTCAAATTCTGTATTTTGAGTGTACAGTTTTTTTGTATAAAATTAGAACACCGTTACACGACAAGTCGTCTTACCTCAGTTCTGTTTCTATTGCTGTCTTTTCTTTTTTAAGCATTATTGTATAGTATTTGAAAATAACATGTGACAAATATTGGGATGGTTTTTTTTAATATGTATCACGTATACTCATGTACGATTTCCTGTTTATGTAGTTTAAACACAGGTCGAGTATGGCTTAACTAAGCCAAAACATGTAACAGTGTGTGGCTTATATTTAAAAAAAATCACTGTGGTAGACGGATAGTTACTGCTGTCTCTGTAATATATATATATATATATATATATATATATATATATATATATGGACAGTGGGATGAACCATATGAAATGTGTTATTAATTTCTGTAACGACGCCACTCCAGACCTCATTGTGGGTAAGTAATACTGTGAACGATGATCTTGCAAGGCCTCCACTTTCAGTTGTGGTGGTAACGTTACCGCGCCGGTTTCTTTAACAAGTCTACAAACCCCATATTTGCAGCTGCAGTTATTATTATTATTATTATTATATTTTTGCTTTTGTGTCGAAAGTTTCAATTCCGGAACACAAATTTAGCAGTTTTTAGTCTTAATAGAACTTCTTGCATTTCACGACAGGACTTCCAATGTAGGCTATAAACCACAACGGCTTCTTCACCGACATTTATAATAATACTGCCCTTTACCCAATTGACGGTAAACTGGACTTGCATTAGAATCTGTTTCTTTTTGTTGTTGTTGTTGTTGTCGCCTGTTTAAAATATACAGTCTCAAATACAATAACTTACCATTAAAGGTGTATAATCGGTTCCAAAATTTGTGTACGTAAGCGAAAAATCAGAAAAGCGACGCTGAATATGCGGTACGAGCAAACCTGATTCAATATTCAGGCAGAAGATGGTCGTAGTGGTGGGGAGAATTTTGCGTTGGCGGTGTACCAACTATAGTACGAGCTGGACGGTCCGAAGTTCGCATCACGGTGGGAGTAAGAGGGTTTTCTTTACTCCAAAAAACGCCCAGACCGGCTGTGGTGCTCACCCAGCTTTCTTATTCAATGGGTACCAGGCTTCTTTGCAGGGGGTAAAGCGGCCGAAGCGCGAGAAGTTAACCACTCCCCTCCATCTAGTGCCAAGTTTAAGAATGAGTGGAGTAATACCTCTTCTTCCCCCTATATTCTTTCATGGCGTGGACATGGAAAATTTAGCCTTTGTAGGAACCGCTCGGTTTAGCGAATACTTTTAAGGAAAGCTCTCGTATAACGAAGATGAATGTACAAAAAAATGAGAGATTTACTTGTTTTATATGAATGTGAATTTTGGCCTTTTACATTAAGGGTAGAAGAATATGGACAAGGTGTATGAAAATAAAAGCTAAAGGTAAAGTGCACCCTTGTACAGGCACTGAGGCTCTGTACAGGCCGTACGACCCATAGGGGGAGTAGAGGTATGGCTATACTCTTTCTTGACCACGGCACTAGAAGGGGGTGAGGGGTCAGCGTCACGCCAAGGCCGCTCTTTACCCCCGGGAAAGACCCGGTGCCCACTGTACAGGAGGCTGGGTGGGCCCCAGGGCCGGTCTGGACAGGTGCGGAAAATCTCACCCCCACCGGGACTTGATCCCCGGACCATTCAACCCGTAGCCGACTACGCTACCCGACCCACGTATGAAAATAAGTTGATGAGAATACTTGGTTCGAACAGGAAGTAATGGGAGGGTGGTAGAAATTCATGACTTTTACTGCTCATGTATTACTCGTGTAACCAAACAAAGGAGAATACGATGGGCAGTACATATGGAACGTTTGAGAGAGATTAAAAATGCGTAGGAAGTTATGTCGTGGAAACGTGAAAGGAAAACGACCACCTGGACCCATACACTAAAACTCCTGGTCCGTGACCACAGAACACACCAAACATTACACTCTATATGTGCCATGCATACATTTTGCATTCCGTCTGTAAATTGCAGGAATGTATGACGTGTGATTCGCGTGTTTAGCCGATCGCCCAAAACGGCATTTGTCCCACACAGTTAATGGCCACTCAAGTAATCACAATTACACTGTTTACACCCTACGTAATTCGAAGCTGCGTAACCTTAGGAACGTCAAGTACGATTTAACCACTATATCGTGTATACAACAATGTTTAACCAATACATTAATTATTATACTTACTTAAATATTATTTATTTATGTATACGCCATCTATTATCCGTATCCTGATCTACTGCTACTCGTTGAAGATTTTATCTCCATCAAGTTTGACACAAAATAACGACTTTAATACAATCACCATAGTTAAAGCGCCTAATGATCTATGAATTTTCGAAATTGCGGTCTTTCCGAAAGTTGTCCGCACTCTGACATTGGGTCCTTTCCGGATCATTTTAATATCATTCTTCCTTATATGTGTGTCAGCTGGTTACTTCTTTTCGGGGTTTCCGTGTGGTTGAGTTTCTCACTTTTACTCTCTGTGATTCAATTTGACATTTCTGAGGAATTCTGTCCGTTTGGCTGATGTAGTATAACGCCCTTCTGTATGAAATAGCGATGATTAGAATTCCCTTTCCATGCAAAAACGCGTTATCATATTATAGAGTTCAGTGCCACGTTCTTTGTGACCTTATGTATTCCCAGTAAATCTTCTTTGTACCCTTTACTTCGATAATTCTTATGCTGCTCATTTCAATGGACGTGGCCTCTAGCGTACCAATCGTGACATTTCAAGTTGCGGACGTCGAAATCCGTACCGCTGTTTACGTCGTACCATCGCATCCTTCCAAATCCCTTACGACTTGCCCCCCAAAGCGCAGAGTTCATAGTTTTTAGCGACCGGAGGGATTTGTGGTGGACAAAGTGGCACTGGGACTGGGCTTTGTCCCCTCGCCATTCTTACCAGCGCACCGTAAATGCGTTCATCTGCTATATATGCTGTATTGACTACACCATATCTGCTCAAACTTTCGTGTGGTGCGGCCATCCCGCAGAATTTTGGTCTGCAAGGGGTCAACGTGAATTTCGATGCACTAAACGAAGAATGATTAAATGTACATCTTTAACTGTCTTTCACAGTTTGCTGGGAAACAGATGGCATTGCTTCGGTGTTGTGTCTCGGCTTTGCTAGGCAACGAGTAAAAAGGACGCGCAACAGACCACCGTATCTCGGGCAACCTATTGCTCACGAGCTTCAGGTCGAGCGTCTCTGGTCTAGGTACTGCCAGCGTCGGGCAAGATACCACATATATTACCAATAACATGTACATTTTTGCGGTTCTCCTGATCGACCAGACCTGCTGTGGGGCCCATCCAGCCTCTCGTCCTGTAGGTACCGGTGCATCTTTCCCAGACGGAAAAATGGAGAGTGATTGAATCTGATCACTGTACTCCGTTCAGCATCGAAGTCAAGAATACGTGGAAGTGTGCCTCCACTCTCCCACAGACGTCGTGTTTGGCTAAGCCTAGGAGCAACTTTATTTTACGTTGGCGATTGTTGGCCACTTTTTGAAGCCGCAGGTGGACGACTGACCCTTGTCAGCAGTACACGACTGCTGCTTTAACAGTACGAAGCTGTATTCCGCGTCTGGAGGTTGTCCTTCTGCTTCCAATGCGCTGATGTTCTTACAAACGTGAGCCTGCTAAAAATTCATGCCTGTAGATAGGAAACTTACGTACACATAAGAGCACTTAGAGCATTAGCATTCTCTGAATTGATGTCGTTAGTCATTTGATTAGGGCGTGAAAGTTAGGAAAGGTTGGTGAGAGTTTTCATTTACGCCACGATAGAAAGTTAATCGAATTTCCACTGAGGGTGAGATAACAATTGATATGTTTGACAATTGAACATCGTTGTTACGGCACTAGTGTCACTCTTGATTACTTAGTACCGTGGAATTTCTACATTCCGGACCCATAGTTCAAGCTTACAGGGGAATAGCTGTCTTTTGCTACAAGACCGTGCGATTCCTTGTATGTACATGTAGTGTCATATGTAAATCAAGCAAAAGTAAGGGGTTAGTAGCAGAACGCGTAAAATTTCTTTTTTGCTATAGAGACTTTCAGGTATGTAAGTTGTGTGTCGCTACTGGTCTCAAGATGGAGCCTGCTGGTCTCAAGATGGAGCCTGCTGGTCTCAAGATGGAGCCTGCTGGTCTCAAGATGGAGCCTGCTGGTCTCAAGATGGAGCCTGCTGGTCTCAAGATGGAGCCTACTGGTCTCAAGATGGAGCCTACTGGTCTCAAGATGGAGCCTACTGGTCTCAAGATGGAGCCTACTGGTCTCAAGACGGAGTCTACTGGTCTCAAGATGGAGTCTACTGGTCTCAAGATGG
>Ga0123354_10009670_pt1 | contig 14797 bp, 20 predicted proteins | sample TergutLab28metaG_2_FD_97872 | JGI IMG/M metagenome (GOLD analysis project Ga0123354, IMG submission 97872) | Labiotermes labralis P4 segment gut microbial communities from Petit-Saut dam, French Guiana - Lab288 P4 | ecosystem: Host-associated > Arthropoda: Insects > Digestive system > Gut ... | reverse complement strand
CGAAACACACATACAGACGGAAAAGATAAGCTCCTGGAATGGCCCGACCATTCATGTTTGCTGCTTTATGTTAGTGCGCGCATCCACTAAAACATTTGTTAGCCAAATCCATATTCGTTAGCCAAGTCCGAAAAACAACAAAAAAAATCTTTGTTAGCCGAAAAATTCGTTAGTAGGGTCACTCATTAGCTGAGGTATCACTGTACTAGGTTCCTGTGTTCCTAGTTATGAGAACAGACAGCGAAACTGAAGTGTGCTAATTTGCTGGAAACTGTGAGGACGCAGCACTGCCGATCAGCTGCTATGTCTGTAGTGTGCAAGGAAATTGGCTTGTGATAACAATATGTAATTCCCTTACCATGAGTGCTTTGTCAGTCAGATGGCATTTCCGATCACACAGGCACAAGGGGGTGGTCTAGTATCACCAGCTTACAAGTAAGAAGTTTAGCTATCATGGTACAGATTTGATGATGTAACACTGTAAGATTATGAACACTGTAACATCCTATCCAATTCATCATCCATTAACAATCATGGCATTTGACCTGTATGGTGTCATTCACTGATGTCATTAAATAAGCTGTAAATAAATGAATAAATAAGTAAATAAATAATCCTGAATAAGGAAGTGCCTCTTTTTTGTAACATGACAGTAAGTTAATTTTTTTTTTCTTGCAGAATGTTTTGCTGCACGGAATAATTTGTGATGCTCAAGGAAGAAAAATGTCCAAGAGTCTAGGAAATGTCGTGTTACCTGAAGATCTTATTTATGGCATCTCATTGGAGGTACAGTTGCATTGTGGTTACTTTAGTGTGTGCAGCTGGAACTATTGCAAGGGATGTTCCACAGTTAAGGTACCACAGCCTGTGACTTCTGTGTCAGTGTAGCCTGGTTGTCCTTGTGGCGACGGTCACGTGAAACGTAGAGTTTATTTGTGCTGCACCAGCAGCACTTTGAAGGTGGCTGATCCTACAGAAATGAGGAAGTGGAAAAGGCTGTTTTTTAATGATTGCATATACAAGTACCCTCATTTCTAGTGTGACAGAACTTTTAAGCTAGTGCCGAAAGAGGGAAAATGTGGGATTATCCTGAAAAGTAATGATACTGCAGTGAAGTAAATGAGCTACATTTTAGTGTTCTGATGACTTGTTATTTAATTTTTGTGACCTGGGCAACTGAGCGTCAGGTTCCATAGTAGACAGGCTTTTTTGTGAATACTGCAGGAACTGTCAGCTTTCAGAACGGATGCTGTTTAGTGGCCTGACTCATTCGCTAGCTAATTCACTGCATGGAGCTGTATCTGTCTTCAGATGCTAGTAATTGCTCAGGTAGTATGGAAATTAATCACAGTTTATGGAACTGGAAGGGTACTGGTACCTTAGTGTGAGAGCCACCAACAGCTTCCTGTTTTGAGCCATGTGAGTTCACTCAGTCGTCCTCTTTTTAGACCATTTGCAGAGTTGCAGCTGGTAACTTTATTGTGTCATCTGTCTCCATCAGCTTTGAACAACTCTTTTCCTTCTAATGAGATTTTTGGTAAATTTTGAAGTGATTTGAGGGAATTCAGGTTTGGTTAAAATCGGCCAAAAAATTGATGCTGTATGTGTAGACGTGTGTATGTTTTGTTGCGTTATTGTTGTTGCCTTGGTTACCAAGGTCAACCGTGTTTATATGGTTGCTATGTTTACCATGGTATTGTTGTTGTCATTATTAAATTACCGTTGATTTTCTGGTTATGGTTACAACAATTACTATGTTACCTGCCTCCCCATTTATGCCTAGGTCGTCAAAGTAGAACTCTGCCTTTCTGGCATTGTTACCAATACTTCCTGTTCCTTTCTCCCCTGTGCCATATATACTATATGCCATATGCCCTGCCATTGCATTATCCTTGATTATTCTAATACTGTCTGTTTAGCAGTACCAATCACAAAGCCCCTCATTATCCAGTTTCCTCTTACTTCCTCCCTCTTAGCCCCAATTATTTTCCTCAGCATTGTACTTTCAAAAATCCTCAGCCCATATTCTTCCCTTAATGTGTGAGACCGAGTTTGACACCTGTGTAAAGTAACTGTAAATCATTGTTTGGTATATTTTGATCATTATGTTTTTAAATAGCAAATGGAAACAAATGGGAAAGTAGAAATTCTGGACCACTGTGTAGCAGACATCCCTTGGATATGGTATCCTCTTAATTAATTCATGAATGCTATTCCAGTTTGTTAATGTATAATTAATTGTTAATTGTGTCAGGTATATTGGGTCACTTCTGGACAAGAAAGCTACTAAAACAGCTGACAGACATGTGAGACAGGCTTGCTTATGCTTCCCAAAGCCACTTCAAGCATGGTGATTGACAAAAGTATGACTTCCATGGGAATCAATCTCTGATCACCTGCTGTGTAGGCGAGGTGTTCTACGACTGTGCTGTAGCAGACAGTGTGGTCATGTGTCTGCCTATGTGACTTGTGATGTAAAGGTGATGAATGTGGGAAGTAGAATTGTGTATCACAAACAAACAGCTGGATGCTCATATCAGCCCAGTATTTTGGCCACATTATGAGAGTAGGGTGAACAGTCATACTGCAAACCAGAACTGAATTAGAGGATTTCAGTTGACTGCTTCATTTTGTAATACTGTTTAACAACCTTGGCATTTACTAAGATTATGGAGCACTGGTGAGAGATGAATGAATGAGTATGCAACATTGATAAGATGATACTGACAGAGGATACCTGCATCACTTGAAAATAAAAACCCCTGTCCCATTGAACTTGGTCCACCATAAATCCCACATGGACTGGCCCTGTATCAAACCAAATCCAAAGTCCACATGGATGCTGTTCTTAAGAGGTTCGGTTCTTTATGTTCAGGACTTGCATTGTCGAGCACACAAGGGTTTTGAGGCTGGGCAGCTGTCCAAGTCAGAACTGGCTCTGACTGTGGATGGTCAGAAGAAGCTGTTCCCAAAGGGAATTGAGGAGTGTGGAGCCGACGCTCTTCGGTTCACTCTCTGCTCGGTGAACGTTAAAAGTACGTGCAAATGTTGAATAGGAAAATGTGAAATGGTGTTTTAATTTAATATGCTGGGGGTTTTGATGCTTGTGGCTAATGGGACAGCTGGAACCATCACAGGCATTGGAACCCATTTGTGATGTAAAACATATCTTTGGTTCCAAGAACTTATGAAATGTGAGAAATGAGAACTTAAAATTGTAAGTGAAAGCATACAAAGCATGAAAGGTTATTTCTAATAAGATAAAACACTTTTCGGAAGCATAAGATACATTAATGGTCAGAGGATAGTTTCATTCCATAATGCATGAAAGCTATCGATATTACTAAATGAAAGACAGAGCTTAGTTTAGCTGAGTGTGATCTGCAGTACAGCAGGAGAGTGGGGAATAGCCTGTTCACCAACTGTATGGTCATGTCTTGATTTGTGAAATCCTGTCATGAAAGGCTAGATCACTGGTACTAAATGGATGATTGTAAAGTGTCAAAATGCTGAGTACAGAGGGTCGCACACAGTGACATTGTGCTGTGTTATGACTGTAAGGTTTGGAAGGTTAGGTTAGGTCAAGCGCTCCAAGAGGAGTAGGTGTGGTGTGTTGGGTGTCGGTCGGGAGGGTGGCAAGCCAATATGTACCGCCTGGGGTGGGTGGGTGGGTGTGTGGCAAAAATCTAGGTTCCACCTAAAAGTCCTAGGTACCTGATGAATGACATGAAGCAGTTTCCATGGAACCTGACACCCTGGAATTTTGCACCCATGCAATACAGTTGTAGTACATCAAGCTTGCTGTACCTTTTATGTGGTGCAGCCAACTTTGGTGGGCAACACAAAGTTCAACACGTTAAGAATGAATAAGTGTATGCACAATTGTATGTATAGGTTTTTCACCTGTGCGTTTTTCTGTACAGTAAAAATACACTGGTGACATTAGGAATAATTTACAAGGAATGATATATATTTGCTAACTGTAGTTGGGTTGACACCCGGTGGCAGCAGTACAGTATACAGTTACACACAAACAATATGTAGAACAACACAGTTAACAACTTTGGTTGGAAGGCTTTCTGGGATTCGAACCCAGAATGGTCAAAAATAAAATTAACGATGAACTAACTTTGTAAAAATTATTGCCTAATTGGGAAGAGTGCGGGCCGTGCCCCGTCTTTGCGAGTTATACCTTGGCATTTGTCTTACAACAACTGAGGAAAAAGCAGGGAAAATCCTCAGTCAGGATGCACTGCACAATGTAATCTAGCGCGGTGATTTTCAAAGTGTAGCCCACAGATCCCAAGGGATCCACGACCATTTCCCAGGGGATATGTGGATACATTTCTGTGATGGATACTTTGAAGTTTATGTACCTTTTTAATTAAAAGAATGATGTTTGTTAAAAATAGTCACACCCCTTCTTGAAGTGGCCATATGTTTATTTTGTATGACATTTAGAATATCTGATTAAAAAAGCCCTCAGTACCCATGAGGCAAGTGACAGTCAGTTTTATTAAGGTCAAATCATGCAATGCATTGTTACTGGTACGCATTCTTACCTATCTGAAATCAGTTCTGTGATAGAAATAATAGTGGATGCCTATCCTTAGGATACTGTATTTACTCGCAAAAGGATATGAGGATCTGTGGTTATATTCAGAGCCAGAAGGGATCTGCAGAGAAAATAATTTGGAAATGCTGGTCTAGAGTGTCGCTGTTTGTAGCACATTTTTACACAATTGGTAGTGTATATATATATATATATATATATATATATATAGTACATGTATATAGTATACATATATAGTATATGTATATAGTATATGCATATAGTGTATGTATATAGTATACGTATATAGTGTATGTATGTAGTATACATATATAGTATATGTATATAGTATATGCATATAGTGTGCATATATTATATGTATATAGTATACATATATAGTATATGTATATAGTGTTTGCATATATTATATGTATATAGTATACATATATAGTATATGTATATGTATATAGTATGTCTCCATAAATAAACAGCTGTTAAGTTTCCAAATTTGCTTTGGCATTCCACCTTAGCTTTGTCAGGGAAAGAGTTCTTCTTCTTCTTCTTCTTCTTCTTAGGACCCGTCAGCTTATGCACCGCGGCCTTAGGCTTATTGTGCAGCAGGGAAAGTGTTGATATGCATGTTCTCATTTCAAATGTCTTCGCAGGAGTCATGTTGTCCATGAGCTAGAGGTTGAGCATGTCCATACTACACTGAATGTTCGGAAGATGGACATTATGTTATCAATAGTGTTAACACAGGGCATGGACTGTGTACGTTCTGTTATGTTTTCCTCTGCATTGGGCTGTTTGTCATTTCAGATCACTTCATCAGCTTTGACATAAAGCAGTGCCATGCAAACAGGCTGTTCTGTAATAAGATATGGCAGGCCACCAAGTACGTAAGAATGTGCATTCAGAACGTTCCTGCTGCTTTGGATTCTGACCTCAGAAGTTCCCAAGCTGACCTTAGTAAACTGGACAAGTGGATTCTCAGTCGACTGGCCCACATGGTGTCGGAGGTTAACAAGGCACTTGCTGCTTCGGATTTCCATATTGCTACATCAGCCTTGAAGATGTTTCTCTATAGTGAATTTTGTGATTTCTACCTTGTAAGTAGACAACATGGGGCAAAGTGCCAGGTGTGGCCTATGACAGTAACAGTATTAAGTGAAGAAACACTGACAGAATGTTAGTAGTGTGTGTTTATTAATTGTAACATTGCATTGTGCTAAATTATAAGTGTAAATCTAACAGCTGTACTATGAACGTCAATAAATGTCCAACAAGATGCAACTATACACAGTTTTATTTATATCTGTAGACTACTGTACATGTTTCAGGTGGTAACTCCACCCATCATCTTTGGGCGTACAAAAGAAAATCAAATATGGAGGATTAAAACTAACAAAGAATTAGATGAACTGATAAAACAAAAAAATATAGTTAATTATATTGAAGCTTAAAGACTAAGTTGGTTTGGTCATGTAGAGAGAATGCCAGATACCAGAACAGTCAAGAAGATATTTAAATGGAATCCTTTAACCAAAAGGTCACAAGGAAGACCCAAGTACTGATGGGAGGGTAATGTCAAACAGGACATTTGCCAAATGAAGGTTAAATATTGGATAACCTGCGTCCAAGATCGAGGGAAATGGAAAGATGTCATTGAGAAGGCCATAATTTTCAAACACTAAAGGAAGTTTAGTGCCTGAAGAAGAAGAAGATCTGCACCCATCATCAGGAGCACAAACAACTGTAACTACAACACCTGGTACTTGTCAAACTGTTGCTGCCACCTGTCACTATCGTGGAGTGGTTGGAACTGATGATGATGGGTGTAAAACATGTAGAGCAGTCTACAGATATAAATAAAACTGTGTATATTTGCATCTTGTTGGACATTTATTGACGAATATAATTGCGATGAACGGACCCATGAATACACAAAAAAAGTACTGTAAACCTTTATTACCATTCCTGTCACTACATATTTCAGTCACAGTCACTCTCAGCACCTGTCCCCAGCATATGTAAATGTACGGAACATAACATGCTGATTTGTATTATGAATTTGGGATCCCAGGTTTTCACATAAACATTTTTTATTAAAATATAATGATAATTACAACAGTTGCTGTAGAAGTACTAAGCAGTAAAGTCCATATAAGGCATAACTTACCTGTATGCAAGATATTAGGTTCTCACAGCAGTGTTGTTGTGGACTCCAGCCTTTTCGGATGTGGTGCTGTGTTGCAGGGCATTGACACTGGAATGCCATCAGCTTCAGAATTCTTCTTGAACTGCTTGATAATGAAAAGGAATGCAATACAGTCCTTCAAAACAAATGGAACTGTACCTCCATACCTGCTGTAGCCTGCATGATAAGCAGCAGTACCATTTTTCCTTTACCTTTGCTCATTTGTAGTTGTCTGCACAGACAGTAATGTTGTGCAGCACACAGAGGAGCTGCCACTGGATTGCCCTGGATGTAATGTTTTCTGTCATAAATGATAAAGCTGTTTCTGTACACCCTGGAAGGCATAATATGGAGCAATGCAGGTTTAACTCCCTTCTTAACATCGTAACTAGTTGGAGGTGAGCAGTCATCAATACGCCCAGTTGCTTTACCAATTGGGTGGGATGTTGGATGGACCACTGATATCATCTGTATGGTTGGGAGAAGAGAAAAATCTCTCGTGCCAGCTGAGCATCATACTAAGATTGCTCAGTTACCCCATCTGCAGCCTTTTTCTACCAACTGAGCTAATCTGACTTCTTTTCCTGTCATTTAATGTTCAGTTTTGATGGTATATCAGTAATCCTTGTGTTAAATTTCTCCCTATACAATTTTTACAATTCCCTGTTCAAGTCTGCTGCTATCCAGATCCCCTCTGTACAGTTGCAGCATTGTCACAGCTGTTGTCACACCCCACTGCAATGTTCGGTTTGCCACTGTTTCAGGAGACCACAAAGCCAGTGTTGAAAGTGCCGGACACACAGGCTGCTGTGATGGCGTGCAGGACGTTGCTGTGTTGTTTAGATACAGCTCTGCATGCCCTGAGTCCATTCATGCCCTTTGTAACAGAGGAGCTGTACCACCATCTGCCACACTTTAGGGATCACTGCCACAGTGAAAGTATCATGGTGGCACCATATCCAACAGATCTGCAGGTGTGGCTCTTGGGACTGTGATTCAACCCATGGTGTGGCTGAGAGAGTGTTGTACACTCAGTTGCCAAGCTTGCACAGTTCCCATGAAATACAAATGACTTTTTCACATTAGCATTCCATTAGCATGTGCAGAATGCAACAATTCCTTGCCTTTCTCAGGAGCTTCTTCCATTCCTCTCTGTTACGTATTTTCCTGCCACCCTTTTCCACCAACTATTCTTCTGTCCTCTCTCACCTCATCTTGCCATATATTTCTTGGTCTACCTCTCAATCTTGTCATTCCCAAATTTATATATAATACCCTTTTGGGAATTCTGTTTCCTTCCATACTCTGTACATGCCCAAACCAACATAATCTATTTAACCTTATTGTCTCTATTATAGTAGGTTTCTTAACACTTGCATAAATTTCTTTATTGGTTAATACCCTCCAATTTTCTTTTTCATTGTCATATACTGGGCCTAAAATTCTTCCATACACTTTCCTTTCAAAAATGTTCAATTTCTCTCTATCTCTCTCTGTTAGTGTTCCAGTTTCTGATGCATATGTTAACGTTTTGTCCATTGCTGTGTTCTTTAGTCTTAATTTTGGTTTCTCTGATATGTTTGTATTTTTTAAAAAAATTTTTGTAGCATAAAGTATGTTTTGCTAGCATTTTTATTCTTCCTTGCAAGTCTGTCTGGTTATTGTTATTGTTATCTTCATTCAGTATAACTCCTAAATACTTAAAATTTTCCACTCTTTCAAATTTGTAATTTTTTATTTTCAATTGTCCTATTTTATTTTTCTCTAAACTGTTTTTCCTTTCCACTATCATATATTTTGTCTTTTTTGGTTTATCTGTAGTTCAAACTTTCTGGCAATGTTTTCCATTTCTTTATGAGTTTAAATATTTGAAATTCTCACAGCAGTGTTTCAGGGGAGGTTGGCACTGTGTAGGTGGCATAGTGTTTCCCAGTCCTTCAAAACATCAGGCAGTACTAAACTGTTGACACGTCACATCTCAGAAGACCTTAACTCCTCTGACAGTGTCAGTTACTTACAGCCACCACCTGGCAGCAGCAGTCTGATGGCTGGAATTAATGTTCGATTTGCTCTGAGTGTCCCATAGACAGCATGTCCAAGGTTTGCTCTGAGTGTCCCATAGACAGCATGTCCAAGGTTTGCTCTGAGTGTCCCATAGACAGCATGCCCAAGGTTTGCTCTGAGTGTCCCATAGACAGCATGCCCAAGGTTTGCCCTGAATGTCCCATAGACAGCATGCCTAAGGTTTGCTCTGAGTGTCCCATAGACCGCATGCCTAAGATACATAACAGTGTCCCACAGACAGCATGCCCAAGATACATAACAGTGTCCCATAGACAGCATGCTCAAGGTTTGCTCTGAATGTCCCATTGACAGCATGCCCAAGGTTTGCTCTGAATGTCCCATAAACAGCATGCCCAATGTTTGCTCTGAGTGTCCCATAGACAACATGCCCCAGGTTTGCTATGAATGTCCCATAGACAGCATGCCCAAGGTTTGCTCTGAATGTCCCATAGACAGCATGCCCAAGGTTTGCTCTGAGTGTCCCATAGACAGCATGCCCAAGATTTGCTCTGAATGTCCCATAGACAGCATGCCCAAGGTTTGCTCTGAATGTCCCATAGACAGCATGCCCAACGTTTGCTCTGAATGTCCCATAGACAGCATGCCCAGGATTTGCTCTGAGTGTCCCATAGCATGCCCAAGGTTTGCTCTGAATGTCCCATAGACAGCACGCCCAAAGTTTGCTCTGAATGTCCCATAGACAGCATGCCCAAGGTTTGCTCTGAGTGTCCCATAGACAGCATGCCCAAGATACATAACAATGTCCCATAGACAGCATGCCCAAAATACATGACAGTGTCCCATAGACAGCATGCCCAAGGTTTGCTTTGAATGTCCCATAGACAGCATGCCCAAAGCTTGCTCTGAATGTCCCATAGACAGCATGCCTAAGGTTTGCTCTGAGTGTCCCATGGACAGCATGCCCAAGGTTTGCTCTGAGTGTCCCATAGACAGCATACCCAGGGTTTGCTCTGATTGTCCCATAGACAGCATGCCCGAGATACATAATAGTGTCCCATAGACAGCATGCCCAACATACATAACAGTGTCCCATAGACACCATGCCCAACATACATAAGTGTCCCATAGACACCATGCCCAACATACATAACAGTGTCCCATAGACACCATGCCCAACATACATAACAGTGTCCCATAGACACCATGTCCAACATACATAACAGTGGCCCATAGACAGCATGCCCAACATACATAACAGTGAACAATTCATGTCTTTGTTACCATACTTAAAAAAAAGTTTGATTTGTCAGTGATGTCACATCCGGGGTTTTCATGGGTGCCGTATTGTGATTGGGTCACACTTGGCTTTCCATGTTTATGATAGAATGGTGTGTGTGAGTGACATCACATCCCATGGTTATGATGGGCTATTTTTCTGTGGAAACACATGAAATTCCCGAGTTGCTTGTAATGGGGTTGGCAGTTAGCAGCCATTCTGGAGATGGAACTAACTAACACTAAAGATGTCTGTCTTATGTTTGTAAGGTGCGGAGAAAACAAAAAGTTGTGGGAGATGATTTCAGAAAATGTTTTTAGTGGAAAATTGGGCAGGCACGTTTTTGCATTTTCAGTGTTTTTCTTGAATTTCACAGTCAGTGTGTTAATTAAGTAGATTGTAGTTGTTGATTGTTAGTGTGGAAGTTGTAATAAGTAGTAGTAGTAGCAGCAGCAGCAGTAGTAGTGGTGGTATTGGTGGTGGTAGTAGTAATAGTAGCAGTAGTAGTGGTAGCAGTAGCAGCATCAGCAGCAGCAGTAGTAGTAGTAGTAGTAGCAGTAGTAATAGTAGTAGTAGGGGGGGGGGAGGAGGAGGAGCTAAGCATGTTGCAAAGGTACAGGACATTTTAAAGGGACGTTCCAAATTTGGTTATTGTGGTTGAATGAACTGTTTCAACTCTTCCAAAGTACACAGTAAACACTAAGGATGATGAAGCTTGTTACATGTGCAGCAGGCACATTACATACAAATTTAGATTGATTTCCTTGTAAAGTGCTATGAATTTGTTAAAAAGTGGTGTAACAGCTGGCATTTCTGTGGTTTGTGCTTCTGATTGAGTCACAAAACTTGTATAACATCCCCGATGTGATTGAGTGAGTGGTTATATCACATCCTGGTTGCCATGGTTACTTATGTCTGGGTCACACAGCTTGCGAAGGTTACCTGGTGTCCATGATTAGGATACAGCTTGGTCTGTGAGCAATGTCACATCCAGGGTGTCCATTGATGTGGGCTTTCCATGGTTCCAGTAGAGCTTGTTTTGCAAGTGGTTTGAAATGACAGGTTTTCATGGGTACTGGGATTCTCTGGTTATGATAAGGTATGGTTTGTGGTTGATGTAGGAACCAAAGTTTTTGTGATTAGAATCTTATAGTAAGAGAGCATTTTTGTTAAAGGTGATGGATGACAGAGGTAGTGGGTTAGAATGTGCAAGTACGGTGCCTTAGAGTGTGCAAGTATGGTGCCTTGTGTGATGGGACTTTAGAGTGTGCAAGTATGGTGCCTTGTGTGATGGGACTTTAGAGTGTGCAAGTATGGTGCCTTGTGTGATGGGACTCAACCTGTTAATGGTGTTCCATCCTGGAGACACCAAAAAAGGAATAATAATTGTTGTGCATGGCAGACAGACCTGAGTTTGTGCAGAATGTTGTCTGTCAGTTCAGTGTGTGATGCATCAACTGAGAGACACTGCAACTGCACACTGATTGTACTGCAGTAAAATAGGCTGCTTGAATGTGACTCTTGTCTTCCCATTTGCTATCTGAATATAACAGAACTACAGTTTTGTCTGTTTTATGTGGCTGTGAAACTTGGTCCATCACATTCAGGGAAGAAGATAAAGAACTTCCTCACAGTACCAAGTGTACAGTGTACATCAACTTATCCCCTAAGCAGCATATGACTGATTCTTGTGCCATCTGTTGCATGCAGTTTCTGCTGAAGGTTGTACCTGCTACTGAGGAATAAAATGCCTTGTTAACTCAAATGTTAGAAGCTGAGGAACCATACTTATTGAATATTCCTTGTAATGTTGTTATGTGCACACGTACACACGCACATATACACACACACACAAATACTGATTACACCAATGTAACAACCACCATTGTATCTAAGCAGTTGTAGCTACTGCTGTGCCATGCTGGTGGCCCTGTCCCTCGTTGTCCATCATGGGAGCTGAAGTGGCTAAGTGACACACATTTTGTGCGCAGTATCACTCCCAGAGTTCTCAAAACAAACAGCACACTGTGGAGCTCAACACCATATGTGAGCCCCATACAACTAAATACAAAAGATTGAGACAGTCTGCAGATTGCAGTCTTCTAGGATTGACATTGTGCCAGTGTGTACATAGTTCCCAGCATTTTGAAGCATAAGGTAGAGGCACTATAGTCCTTCAAAACATCAGTCATCATTTGTTTGCTAACATATTGTAACATCTCAGAAGATTTGCACATATGGTAACACTGCTGTGAGAATGTCAGGTGTTACAAAATATAAATGAATTATTTGACAGTTGTGTAATTCACTGTTTTGAACAGAAATGTGACACTGTTTTGCAGTGGGAGCACTGGAGGGACGTGGAGTTAGAGAATGAACTGCAGCTTGTGATGAGCATGATTGTTGCTGTTCGACGGTTGCAGTTAATACACAGAATCAAAGATAAACCAGAAGGTGATACATATATATATATATAAACAACTAATATTTAGCCCATAATGCAACACTGCAATGCAATTGTTTTGTTATATTTTGGAAATAATTTTTGAAAACTGCCTCTTAATGTCTGCTGTAACTGAGTGCACATAGCTGTGTACAGTACGACTTTCGTAAACTTGAATGCTACCTGAGGTGCTGACATTGTGTCTGAAGAGCTCATTAACGAGCACAACTTACTAAACAACAGAAACATTAGTGATATTAACGAGACAGCTTTTATTGAATTATACAATTTGCAGTCTGTCACGTGGCTGCAGATAGATACACAATGTCCACTTTCTGTGTGCACAAAATGCAAAGAATGCCTAGTCTGTGAAATACAACAGAGTGTCAAATTCAGTACAAGTTAAAAAACGATGTAAGTTTACCCTACTGGGGTGTTTTGCCACTTAATAAATCTCATTTGCTGAATGTTTCTGGAAACATCTTAAGACAGTTTCATTGTATTTGCTTGCAGTTCACATTGTGACATCCTCACCAGTGGATAAGGAGGTCTACAATGAGTACCATTCTGTCATCAAGGCACTGGTAGGGTGCAGGGATGTTCTTGTATCAGCTGATAAGTCTCTGGCGCTACAGAATAACCCTGTGGCTGAGGCTGTGGGGCCGAGTGGTTGTGTTTACCTCATTACAAAGGTACTGTGCCTTGTGTCTCATCACCATGCGTAGCTGTCTGCCCACGCACACGTCACTTGTGTATAAGTTCCAACTCACCTTTCATATGTGGTTTTTAATGTGCAGCAGGTTTGCAGTATGCATTAAGGCTGCTTGACACATACCATTCCGTGCCCATGCTGCGCCCCTGCCATTCTCCTGCCATGCCATGTCACTAACGGTTTAGGTTGTGTCTTTCCCATTTGATGTACGCAGGGTAACTGTGTTTGATTCACACATACCATGCCACGTCCATGCCACACCCCTGCCATGCTCCAATCGTGCCATTCTGAAAGTGACTTCTCAAGGCCACGGCACAGCACAGCGTGGCACATGTAAATTAACATCAGCTGTCGTGAGACTTACAGTGGGCAACCTGCCCAAGTTCAGCTTCTTCCAGCTACCCTGCGGAGTTCCACGAAAGTTGTTATCAGAAGCTTACCAGTCTCAAACTTTAATGCAGGTGGCCGGTGTGAAACCAATCAATGCTTGTTATGGAACAAGGAGAAGCTGATTATTTTGGTGCAGTGCTTGTACAATTCACAGCACAAAGATTATGATAACAGTTTAATAAAGGATAATTGCTGGAAGGAGATAGCAGGAGAAGTTCATGCACAAGGTAAGGAACAAGCCACAATATTTTATTCACTACAGAAAAGCCTACTGATGGCATGTGTTTATGTGATACTGCTCAGACGATGTGACAACTTTATTTATTTCAGTTGAAGGATGCAAATCAATGTGGGCAAGGCTCCGCTTCTACCACAGGAAAACACTACATAGGAAGGAGTCCATCAGCTGACAGGAAGCCAGTAAATTAAGAAATGCCATTTCGAGGAGCAGATGCAGTTTCTGCAGAATCATTTGCAGGAAAGAGGGTGATTTGTCATTAAAATCATGCATGTGTGTCAGTTAAAGAAATCAAATACCTCTGAGCATATTGTCCTAAATTTTGCTATCAAAGACAAGAGTAGACACTCCTTCGCTCATGTCGACCGTAAATTGTTAAATGCCTATCGATGGTGGAAACAAAACTTGCTGTCTCCATGTTCATATTGTACTTGAATAAAACCTGAAGATGATGTGCACACTTGAAACGTCAGCAACTGCCCTGTAGTTCTGGTGAACTGAGACTTAGAAGGTATGTAAGGAATGCGGCTAGCATGGGGATGGGTGTTGGCCTGGGGATAGCATATAGCTCAGCGATTACTGCCTGAGCAAAAGCTTTTCTCACTTACATGACATTGACTGTGTCAGCTTCATATGTTCTAGCGGCTGATGTATTTGGGGCTAGTATTTTTCACCGACATATAGTTCCATAAACAGGTACCAGCCTCACACCTTGCGCCTACCTTTTCCTTCTTCCTTCCCTACTTCTTAAACCCACTGTTCCAGTACTAGAATCTGTATAAGTCAGTACCAAGCAACAGCCAAGGAGACTTGAATTTGCATCTATGAGCTTGTTAAAATGATTTCCTCTCTTTATTTCAGAACTCATATGAACGTTGGACTTGAGGAAGTACCTGAAGAGTGGATTGATGATAAAGATGATGATGATGGTGGTGATGATGATGATGATGATGATGATGATGAT
>Ga0123354_10009669_pt1 | contig 14797 bp, 16 predicted proteins | sample TergutLab28metaG_2_FD_97872 | JGI IMG/M metagenome (GOLD analysis project Ga0123354, IMG submission 97872) | Labiotermes labralis P4 segment gut microbial communities from Petit-Saut dam, French Guiana - Lab288 P4 | ecosystem: Host-associated > Arthropoda: Insects > Digestive system > Gut ... | reverse complement strand
CTGTGCCGGCACGCTGGCTCGCCGGTCGCCGCTCAACAGACGTCCAGTCTGCCCTCACGGCAACCGTCGACCCATCGCACCCCCACAGTGTCGCTCGCGACGCCAGCGATCGGTGGATTCGGGCATAACCCCAGTCCCCTCCATCCATGTTTCCTGCGCGTCTTGGTGCCCGCGCCCTGACTCATCAGTCCCCGCTCAACGCACGTCCATAACGAAACCATCAGTGCCGTGCGGGCTGTGTGGGTCGCAGGGCACTTCCGGTGCCAGATCGGGACGACTAGGCTGGGGAGTCTGAGCGAGAGGACCACCATGTCTGACTTGATTGAATCCGCGTTGTTGAGTGTTCACCGTGCGGCGGGGGCGAAGTTTGCCGCGTTCGGCGGCTGGAACATGCCTGTGGAGTATTCGGGCGTCCTGGCTGAGCACAAGGCTGTCCGCGAGGCCGTCGGAGTCTTCGATGTCTCTCACCTGGGGACCTTCCTGGTCGAGGGCGGGGATGCCGCTGCCTACATCAACACCCGGTTGTCGAACGATCTGAGCCGGATCTCCCCCGGCCAGGCCCAGTACACCCTGCTGCTCAACCAATCCGGCGGGGTGGTCGACGACATGATCATCTACCTTCTGTCGGAATCGGCGGTCATGGTCATCCCCAATGCGGCCAACTCCGACGAGGTGATCCGCCGCCTGCGGGACGACGCCCCGGCACACCTGACCTGGACCGACCGCCACACCCAAGACGCCATCATCGCCGTTCAGGGGCCGAAAAGCGCCAGCGTGCTCGATACTGTCGGCCTGCCGTCGAACATCGGCTACATGAGCTTTGTGCGGACGGAACTGGCCAGCCAGGGACAGGGCGTGTCCTTGAGCGTGTGCCGAACCGGCTACACCGGAGAACACGGCTACGAGATCGTTGTGCCCGCCCAGTCGGCCGTGACGGTCTGGGAGTCCTTGTTCCACCACGGAGCCCAGTACGGCATGGTCCCCTGCGGTTTGGGCGCCCGCGACACCTTGCGTACTGAGATGGGCTATCCCCTCCACGGCCATGACCTCAGTCCCAGCATCTCTCCGGTCGAAGCCCGGGTCAGCTGGGCCGTCGGCTGGAAGAAGGAACATTTCGACGGCGACGAAGCAGTACGCGCCCAGCGCAAGGCTGGGCCATCTCGCACCTTACTGGGCATCCGGGCCTGCGGCCGCGGCATTCCCCGCCCCGGCATGCCGGTCTTCGACACCAGTGGCCACCCCCTCGGCGAAGTAACCTCAGGCACCTTCTCCCCAACCCTGAAAACCGGCATCGGCCTGGCCCTGATGACCCCCGCACCCACCCCCGCCAAGGTGAGAACCGACCCCGCCCCTCCCACCACACCTCCATCCTCCGCTGCAAACCCCTCACCCGTGCTTCACGTCACCGCACCCGTGTCTCTCGACCCCTCAACCGTGCCGCTCAGCGACACCCCTCCCGGTGTCGCCGTCGGCGATCACGTCCTTGTCGAAATGCGCGGTCGCACCGAAGAGTTCGAGGTAGTCAACCCTCCTTTCGTCCCCCCACACGTCAACGACTAGGAGCGTGCTGAAATACGCTGTTCCGAGCGAGGACGTGCCGGGCGGGATGAACTGGTGACCCCACATCTTGTACATGGACTGGACGTCCATCGCAAGATGTGGGGTCACCAGATCGCTCGTCCGGTGCGCCGCAGTCGGGACCTGGTAGTTCAGCAGGTTCCCAGCTTGGGCACAAGAAAGTCGGGGTGATAGTGGTGGAACCTCTATCACCCCGACTGTTTCGTCGTACTGGCGACTGCCTACCCGACCAGCCGCGCCACGATATCTGTGGCCGCTTGCTTCGTCAGCGACCCGACGGCGATCTGCTGGATCGTACCGCTGGAATCGATGAAGAAGTGGGCCGGAATACCCAGGATGTCGTAGGCCGAGGATATTGAGTTGGACGTGTCGGCGATCTGCGGCCCTGTCAGCTTCAGGCGATCAGCGTAGCTCTTGACCGTCGAGCTGGCTTCGCCGACATAGATCGTCACGACTGTGATCTTGCCCGCGTACGCATCGGCGACTGCCTGGACGTCGGGAGCCTCAGAGCGGCAGTTGGTGCACCAGGTGGCTCCAAAGACCAGCCACACGGGCTTGCCACGCAGTTCAGACAACGTGATGGTGTCGCCGGTGATTGTGGTGGCCGTGAAGTCTGTCGCCTCCACGCCCACAGCAGGCGCGGGATGGTCGGAACTGGATCCCACATCCACCGATGTCACGGCCGATGGGTCCGTTTCCGTGCTCTTCCACGGCTGCTGGACCAGGACGCCGACGCCCAGTATCACCACCGTCGTAACGGCGATGACAAGGACATTACGGATGCTAGAACGGGACATCATCTGTAGGAGTGTAGGCCACCGAGGAAATAATTGCCAAAGTAGGCGACCATGACCGCAGCGAATCCGATGATCAACAGCCAGGCGGACCGGGTGCCGCGCCAGCCGCGTGCCACACGGGCATGCATGAAGCCGGCGTAGAGGATCCAGGTGACCAGTGCCGCACTTTCCTTGGGGTCCCAGCTCCAGTAGCTGCCCCAAGCCGTCTTCGCCCACAAAGCACCCAGGAGGATCATGATCGTCATCAACGGGAAGGCCACAACTGCACTCTTGTATCCGATTTCGTCGAGCTTGTCGCGCGACATCTTGAGCTTCAGACGCGGGTAGATCAGGTAGAGGATGGCGGCGGCGAAGGAGACGCAAGCAGCGCCGTACGACAACATGGCGAAGCCGACGTGCAAGGTGAGCAGGACGTTATTCTGCAGAGCAGGTACGAGCGTCTCCACACCCACGCCGAGCGAGATGGCGTAGAAGTCCAGGCAGGCGGCGACGGGCAGGACGATCAGGGACAGCATGCGTACCTTGAACTTCCAGAAAGCCACGAGGTAGGCGGCCATGATGCCCCAGACGAAGGCCACGGCGAATTCGTGCATGTTGGAGAAGGGCCCGTGTCCGGTGATCGCCATCCGTACGATGATGTAGGCCGTCAGCAGCGCCCATCCCACGATCGTGAAACCCGTGCCGAAGGATGCCATGTTGAGCGGGGTGGCCTTCTGTGTGGCCTTGGCCGGTGGGGGAGTGGCGGCTTCGGCGTCAGCATCGGTGACGTCGGCGTCAACCACGGTGGTGTCGCTGAGCGACCCGCCGCCCACGCCCGCACCAACGGCGACTTTGGCAGATGTCTTGGCCGCGGCAACCCGGCTGACCCGTCGTGAGGCCGACAGTAGGACGAGGTTGGTGACCAGAGCGAGGAGAATGAAAACGAGCGATGCGTCTAAGAGGAATTTGGCAAGGTTAATCATTATTTACTCCTTACAGAGAACCAGGTCTGCGCCTGGGAAACGAGTTGGTTGAAGTGTTCGCGGAATCCAGAATCTTCTTTATCCGCGGATGCCAGGAGGAGTTTGCCATCCTGTGCTCTTACCCACAGGCGGCGGTGTCGGAAGGTGAAAGTCACTGTCATGCCAACCACGAGGAGGATCGAACCGATCCACATCCAGGCGGCCCCCGGGTCCTGGCGAACCATGATGCCAGTGAATTGTCCCTCACGCACGAAGGTGAGGGACAGGTCGCGAACAGTGGCCGACGTGCCCTGGTCCACGACCGACGTCGCCATGGCATCGGACTCCCCGTCGCGGTAGATGGCGAAACCGAGTTGACCCGGGCCAATGTCCGCGTTGGTGGTCCCCGAGACGGGCGACAAGACTTGGACAATCAGTCCCAAGTCCGGCAAGGTGAACTGCCCGATCGAGAACTTGTTGTCCTGAGATGTGTAGGGCTGAGGAACAGCCCCTGAGAAGAGTGTGTTGCCGGCGCTGTCTGCCACTGTGACATCGACAGCCATGCCGTAGTTGTTCTGGTGGAAGGCGAAGCCCTGGTACGACATGGGACTGTTCACGCGGACGTCTTGTTCCGCGACCACGGAGTCTCCGTCTTTGAGGACGAGGTGTGAGACGTAGTCGAGAGGTCGCCCGGTGGCGTCGTCGTACACGGCATTGAAGTCGGTCGCCTGGAGGGTCAAGCCGGTCTTGTCGCCGACCGGTATCGCGTCGCCGCCCACGAAGACATTGACAGTGCCCTGGTACCCGGTCAGGCCACTGACGACGAAGGCGACCATGATGATGATGAAGCTGAGGTGGGCGGCCGCCGTGCCGAATCCGCCCCACGAGTACTTGTCGGCGTACAGGGAGGTGTCATTGCCCCGCTTGACACGGTAATGCGCAGCCTTGAGTTTGTCCTGGACCACGTGGATGGCCTGGTCGTCTTTCTGGGAAATGGGGATGCTGGCCTGGTAACGGGCTGCCGTGAAGAAGCGATCGGAGACGAGCACTCGCGGGTTGCGCCACTGCTGCCACAACTGCGGGATGCGGTGGCTGGTGCACCCGGTGATGGAGATGGCGAGCGCTGCCATGACGACAAAGAACGGAATCGATGAGAACACATGGAAGAATCCAACCCCGCCCAGCAGGGTGGCCCATGCGCCGTACTTGGCGTGCATCATGGACATGAATTGGTCCCGGCCAGCCGGATCGGCCCAGGTGCCGGAGGGCGCCTGCTGGAGCATCATACCGATGAAGACGAAGACAGCCGTCAGAAGAATGATGATCAGGCCGATGGTCTTGGAGTAGGTCACCTGGTAAATCCGCTGGAAGAACTGGCCCATGGAGATAACGGGCAGGTCCTCGGTTTCAGTCGAGGACGACTGGCGTGGAAGAGGAGTGGCTTCCGGGGCGGAGGTTTGATCCGGGCGGATGTCAGTGTCGGAACTGGTCATCGTATCCTTCCTAATTGGAGATCGGTACCAAAGAGGCCAATCGGTACATCAGGTCCGTGATCATGAGGATGCCCACAACCACGAGGAACAGACCAACAACCATGTTGACTATTCGCTGATGGGTAATAAACCATTTTAGCCTGTTCAGTAGAGTTGAGGCTCCCGCGCACACGAGAATGAACGGGATTCCCAGGCCGAGCGAATAGACGCTCAGGAGCAGGAATCCTGTGCCCAGTGAGTGGGAGGTTGTGGCCAGTCCCAGGACTGCTCCCAGGATGGGGCCGATGCACGGTGTCCAACCGGCGCCGAAGGCGAGCCCGAGCAGAAGCGAACGGCGAATGTTCGGTGTGCGGGCCTTGTCGGGAGAATAGTGAGGCTGGAGTACGCGGTCGAGTAGGGGAATGGTGATCAGTCCCGCGTAATGCAAACCGATCACCACCAGGACCACGCCACCGGCGATTCTCAGCCAATTGCGGTAATCGCCAACCGCATAGCCGATCAATCCGACCAGCGTCCACAAGACGATGAAGACGGCGGCGAAGGCCACCATGAAGACAACGGCCTGTCCCACTGCCGACCACCGCTTGGTGGGCGCGGCCTCACGCCCACCAGCGAGGTAGCCCACGAAGACTGGCACCACCGGGAGGAAACATGGGGATGCGAAGGACACTATGCCAGCCCACAACACAATGAGGATGCTGACCAGTGAACTCGACAAGACGACCATTACTGACCCGTTTCCGTGGATGTCGGGCTGGGAGAATCTGTCGGGGTCGCTGAGGAATTAGACGGATTGAGTGCATCGCTGAGGTGCCCCTGAATCATGTTCGCCATATCACCGTCGGGTTCCAGTTTGATGACCTGGTCCCACATCTCCTGAGTCTTAGCATAGTCAGGTGGATCGGAATAAAGGTAGTAAAAACCAAGATTGTACCAACCCTCGACATTTGTGGGATCAAGTTGCACCACGGTGTCCCAGTGTGTCTTCGCGTCAGCGAGGTCATCATCGTTGAACAGCAGGACGCCAAGCTCCAAATGAGCGTCGACGTTGTTGGGGTCGTCGCCCAGCAGAACCTGCAGTTCGGCCTTGCGGATCATGGGGTCCTCGGTGGGGGTGGCACTGGCTGTCGGTGTGGGGTTCATATCGGCGGTTGTGGTGGGCTGAGTACTGACCATCCACACCCCCAAGACGATTCCGACGACCAGCGCGAGAGCGACCCCGGGCCAGAAGCGGACTGTTTTCTTCATCCCGACGGGAGAAGACCGACGCGTCACAATGTCGTCGTCGGTCCCGTCACCCAGTAAGTCTTGGTCCTCCAAGGGTGGCGATGCCGTCGTGTTTGGCACAACTGGTTCTTGTGCGGGCGGCACCATGTCCGGTAGTTCACTACCGGACATGGCTTGGTCGTTCGTAACCTCGTTTTGACTGTTCTCCGCCGACGACTTATTTTGCGCCGATGATGAGTTGCCCCATCCCGCTTTGCGGCGGGATGGGGCACGAGAGGTTACGATGTCGTCGTCTACTTCTTGGAGTAGCTCGTCATCGTATTCACTCACTTAAGACCTGATTCCTGTATCTTCTGAAGGTTGTTTGTGGCAACATCCGATGGGGCAACCTGGTCGGCTGGGACTCCGAGGAGAATCAGTTGGCCTTGGCGGGACGCGTCCATGGACTCGTTGAAGATCCGCTGGAAGTAATCCGGTGCGTGGAATCCGTACGAGTTCTCCGAGTAGCCCATGTCCATGTAGAAGTTGGCCTTGGTCTGGTAGGGCAGAACCTGCTGGATCAGAGCGTCATCGGCGCCGGCGTCTTTAGCCGACTTGATGGCGTTGATGAACTGAGTCAGAGCGTCCATGGCGCGGTCACGAGATTCGAGATAGCGGTTCTGGATTGTCGTCACGCGGTCGGTGATGACTTGCTCAGAGGCAGCGTGGCACTTGCCGCACGTACCGTTGACATCCGCCATCGGCGTTGTCACGTCGTGGTTGGAGATCTTCTGAGCCCCGACTCGCTGATATGCCATGTGGCAATCGGCGCAAGCAACACCGTTGGCAGCATGCACGCCAGCGGACCACGACTCGAACTCAGGGTGCTGAGCCTTGAGGATCGGGGCACCGGTGAGAGCGTGTGTGAAGTCCGTGAACTTCACGTCTTGGTAATACTGGTAGACGTTGTCGATGTCGATTCCTTCAGCCCACGGGAAGGTGAGCGTCTTGTTGTCGCCGTCGGCGAAGTAGTACTCAACATGGCATTGGGCGCACACGTAAGAGCGCATCTCCTGGGTGCTGGCGTCCGTGTTGACGTTGTAGTTGTCGATGCCTTCGCTCTTCTTCAGGGCTGCGATGCCGTTGATGAAGGCGGGGCGAACGACACGCAGTTGCATCGTTGTCGGATCGTGGCAGTCGATGCAGGCGACGGGACCAGAAGCCAGTTGCTTCGTCTCGGTATCGCCATAGGTCATCTTGTTCATCTGAGCCCATGCGGCCATCGCGGAGTCACTGTAGACGTCACCGTTGATGGTGGGATCAATGTTGTCCAAGACCTCTGGCAGTGAGCAGTGGCAGTTGAGGCAGGCACCCGGTTGGGGCTTGTCCAGGACGCGTAAGGTATAGCGCTGGTCTTCCAGCATGTGCTCGTGGCCACGGAGGTGACGGTAGTCGAGCGCGAACGCGTAACCATTCCACATGGTGACGAGGCGCGGATCTTCGGTCAGCTTTGACGCGGTGGTTTCCGTGCGGGGGTCGCTCATGGGAACGACGGCGCCCACGTGAGAATCGGTGGCTGGGTCGCGCGGTACGAGGGCTGCATTATGGGCGGTCGGTGTGAAGTTGGCCGTCTTGAGATATCCGTCGTACTCATTGGGGAAATTCTGGCCCCAGACCGCGGGATCGTAAGTTGTGTAATCTAGGTCAACGACTTTGGTGATCTGTGCTGCCGCTTCCCCCTTGTGCTGAGCGACGTTGGTAATGAGTGCAGTGATCAGGAAAGTAACCCCTGCAGCTACGATGACGATAACGATCAGGGCCCAAATAGGGACTCCTTTTCGTTGTTTAACTTTGTTTCTAACTTCGGTTTGGTCAGACATGTCGAACTCCTAGGTACTGTGTCCGATATCGGAATGGCAATGTGTACATGTAACGGGATCACCAGTGACACTTACGGTGTAGCGAATCATTTCGGTCATATCGCCGTGACAAGATAGGCACGCTCCATTGACGACCTCCAAGCTGGACGGGCGAATGACGATAGTAGTGGGATAAGTCTGGGTCGTGAATCTATATGTATGGAGTATTCCGTCTTCCAGTTGCACCTTATAGCGATCGATGATGTTATCGTGCGGAAGATGACAGTCGTCACAAGTGGCGACAGCGTGATGGGGGCCTTTGTCCCATGCGTTGTAATACTCCTGCATCACGTGACAGTTCGTACAGGTCTTAGGATCTGAACTGAGATAAGACGGTAATTCAGAATATCCAACACTGAAAACACCTGATCCGACGACGCTGCCGATAAATACTGCCGCTACGATGCTTAAAACACGGCGCAGTCTAGGCGCGGGCTTCGTTGCGGTAGCCATGACTCACACCTTTCAATGTGTAGCAGGTACAAAGAAATTATCATGGCCCCCTAGAAGGGTCAAGCTGACACGTATTAGTGATAGAAAAAGAAGATAATAGTATTGTAATACCGCTATGACAAGGATAAATAAAGGACTTGAAAAGCTTTATTCAGGATAATAGGCTGACTTGTGAGAAATGATATGACACGAAAAAGAGTGGATGCAACGTAATTGCTCTTTATATTTCTCAGGGGTTATAATTTCAACCAGGATTAATCCAAAAATAAAGGGGGCATACATGGCGGTACGAATTGACCACCCCGTTTTTGACGGCACCACAGGCAAAGGAGACCATGGGGGCCGACGGACACACATCATCAGGATCTTGCGAGATTCCAAGGAGGCATTGACGGTCGAACAGGTGGCGAAGAAAGTGGGGATCCCATCGAATGCCGCCCGTTACCACCTGGAATCGCTGGTCGATTCTGGCCTGGCGACTCGTGAATCGCAGGGGCGTACGACTCCTGGGAGGCCTCGGGTCGCCTACATGGGAACTCTGCCCAACCAGACACACGAACGGGCGCAGGGGTACCGTCTCCTGGCTGAGATCATGGCGGCTGGGGTTGCCCAGTCGAGTACAACCGCAGGTGAGTGGATGTATCAGATCGGAACCGAATGGGGCCGGTACATCACCTGTCGCGACGAGGCGGATACTCCTGTGGATGAATCCAGGATCTTGGAAAGGCTGGCCAACAAGCTCGATGCTTTGTGGTTCGCCCCGGAGGTCGTGGAAGGCAATCCCGCCAGGATCGTGATGCACAATTGTCCTTTTATGGATTCGACGCGCAGATTTCCTCAGGTGGTGTGCCAACTCCACGCCGGGATGATCAACGGGTCTTTGGAAGAATCGAGATCCGCGTACCGGATGGTTCATCTCAGGGTCCTGGATGCTGGGCACAGATGCGAGGGGGAGTTGGGTAAGACGACAGCACGGATGAGCAAAGTGGCGATGGACGTTCGGCTGAAGGCTGCACAGGCAGTATGACCAGAATTGCCACCACCATCGAGTCGCCGTGGTGCATCGCAGCACCGGTGGGACACATCAACAAGCTTTGGTTTTTTACTGATGACTGAACCGGATGTGGCTACACGGCGCCGGGCCAGTGTTCAGGCGCCAGACAGGGAGCGATCGGGTGGGGCCTTCTAGGAACTGGATTCCCCGGCAGCATGGCGTCTGGGCAATGATGCTTGCCCCGGGGATCGCCGGTGGTTTTCTGGCAGGGTTCCGTTGGCAGCATGCAGTCTTGATTGTCGCCTGGGTGTCGGCGTACCTGGCGTTCATGGCCATCCGGGGGTGGTTGCGTCCGCGCCACCGGCAGCAGTTCGTCGTACCGGCGTTGACCTATGCGGGGATAAGTCTGGTGTCGGTGGTCGGGCTGTTGGTCTGGCGTTCAGGGTTGCTGTGGTGGGGCGTGCCGCTGGCTGTGCTCCTGGGCGCGAGCCTGGTTCTGATCAGCACGGGCAAGGAGAGGACTGTCATCAATGACGCGTTGTTGATCGGCTCGTCTTGTTTGATGACTGTGGTCGGGGCCACGTGCCAGGGATTACACGGTATGGAACTGTCGTCGTTCTGGCAGGTGGTGGGGGTCGCTCACGCCTGGTTGGCCGCAGGGGTGTTGGCGGTGTACTTCTGGGGGACCATTTTCTATGTCAAGACGATGATCCGCGAACGCGGTAAGACGGGCTGGTATGCCACGTCGGTGATCTACCACCTCGTGGCGGTCGTGTGTGCGTTCCTCCTCAATGGTTGGATCGGAGCTGTTGGTGTGCTGGTGGCCGTACGGGCGATGCTCGTGCCACGCTTGTGGCCGCGGACCAAGCCCGCGTTCATCGGGGTCGGCGAGATCGGTATCAGTACTGTGCTGACGGTGGCGTTGTGCCTGACAGTGACGTTGTAGCGGCGGGGTGTCAGTTCTGCGGGTTGAGATCCATGGAGTAGACCGGGGTTTCGTCGTCCATGAGTGTCACGGCGGCGACGCCGTCATCTAAAAGTTCGGTGAAGGTGTCGTGAAGCCACTGCTCGGCTTCGCCACGATTGCTCCAGCCGATGGACAAGTCCTTGGACAGGTCTGGATCAGGTGGTGGACAGGAGGTCTTCCAGGTCCACGTCACCGGGGATCCTCGGGATGGGGCCAGGTGAATCTCGTACCTCGCTTGACCCGAGGGGGTGGGACCCGGGTGCGGCGCATCATCATCGAGCGGGACAGGGCGTAACTGAGTTTGCCCTTGAGGGGTTCGTCTGGGAAGTAGGTCTTCAGATGCTTGCGCAGGCCCAGCCACATCAGGGCGATGTCGAGGATGAGTACGCCGATGACTCCCCACATGATGTACGGGGCGACCAGGGTCATGGCAGGCAGGAAGTAGGTGCCGCCGATTGCCACGGCGAAGACGACCAACATGACGGGCAGGATGAACTCAGTGATGTTCCAGCGCCCGTCGATCCAATCGCGGATCAGGACGTTGTGGGGACGGGCGTGGTTTTTCGCCATCGCCTCGTTCTGCGCCTTGTAGCGGGCCTCACGCTCGCGAACCTTCGACTGCTTGCGTGTCAGGACTGGCTGGAGACGGTCGCGGCGGGCTTGTTCGGCCTGCCTGCGGGTGGGGGTGGGAATGGTCTTTTTGGCCGGTGGTTTCGGGGCTTCGGCGGGCGTCGTCGACTGGACAGGGCTCGGTTGCGCAGGTGCCTTGTTACCTGCTGCCTGGTCATAGGGCTTGAACAGTCCCACGTCGTCCTACTTTCCGTACCGCTGAAAAAGTTTTGTTCACCGAAGTCGATCCCCTGCGGTCGACCCTCACGCGGATGACCTCAGTCTACGTCTTCACTGGCATGTGTAGCATACCTGGCGCATTCCATGTTTGGCTTCGGTGGATCCGGGGTAAGCCCGGATGCACCGATTGCTGGCGTCGCGAGCGACACTGTGGGGGTGCGATGGGCCGACGGTCGCCGTGAGGGCAGACTGGACGTCTGTTGAGCGGTGATCGGCGGGTCAGCGTGCCGACACAGGGCCGCGTAGCAGCCATGAATCGGTGCATCCGGGGTAAGTTTGGCGGTGTGGTCGTACTACTGATAGCACAGGTGTCGACGCCTGATGGGATGGTGCTGGAAGATATGGTGACACAGGAGTTCCGTGCCGTCGGGGCTGAAGTCGTACACGTCGGGGTGGAGGAGTTCTTGCCTGGGAACCGGGATGGGCACGCTCATCGCTCACAACAAGACAGTGAGCCTTGTCCCGGATGCACCGATTCATGGCTACTACGCGACCCTGTGCCGGCACGCTGGCTCGTCGGGCGTCGCTCCACAGACGTCCAGTCTGCCTTCACGCCACCCGCCGACCCATCGCACCGGCACAGTGTCGCTCGCGACGCAAGCGATCGGATTCGGGCTTGTGACGATGGCGGTCGTAGCGGGTTGGGTGCGGATCTGGTGGTGTTCGTCACGGAGGAAGTGCAGTTTGCTGATTCAGGGGGACCGGTCCTCAAGAGAGTGGCTGTCTGGGCACAACAACAGTGTGTTCCTGTGATCGCTGTGGCCCGGCAGTGCTGGATCTCCACGCGGGAATTGCGGACCGTGGGCGTTGAGGCCGGGTATGCGATGGCCGGTGTCGAGGATGTGCGTTCCGTGGTCGGGACCTGGATACCGCGGTAGGCCGGAACCACGTGACTGGTCGGCAGGGAGGCTAGCGTTCGTGCCGCTCGTGACGCAAACGTCGGAATCCGTCCTAGAATAGAGCCCATGACTGACACTGTGAAGGCCCCATCCGTGCTCTTGACCGACGCGGCGATCGATAAAGTTGCCCAACTGCTGGCCGTTGAGGAGCAGGATCTTGTCCTGCGGGTGGCCGTACTGCCGGGGGGATGCTCGGGGATGCGATATGAGTTGTTTTTCGATGACCACGAACACGCTGGCGACATGGTGACTACGTTCGGAGACGTCCGGGTCGTGATCGACGAGGTCAGTGCCGCCTTTTTGGAAGGTGCGACCATCGACTTCGTTGACACCATCTCCCAGCAGGGGTTCACGATTGACAACCCCAACGCCTCATGCTCGTGTTCGTGCGGGGATTCCTGCGAATAGAAGTGCGGTGACGTGCCTCACCTGGTCACCTGGATGGGGCCGGGTGAACCCAGGTGAGAGAAGGCGCGACGTGTAATGCCCCGGAAATCTCGGAAAATCTATGACGCCTATCTGTTTGACCTGGACGGGACGATCTACTTGGGTGACGAGTTGCTGCCTGGCGCCCAGCGGTGCATCAGCGGTTTGCGACAGATGGGCAAGGTCGTACGTTTCTTGTCGAATAACCCGACGAAGAGCCCGGCGCAGTACGCCGAAAAGTTGACCGGGATGGGGATCCCGACGCCTGTCGAAGAGATCACCACGACCATCGGGACCACCGTGTGGTGGCTGAAGTCCAACCATCCTGGTGCGACCGTGTTCCCGATCGCCGAGGAACCACTGTGCGCTGCACTTCGTGATGCTGGGTTCCGGCTGAGCGAAGACCCTGGTCAGATTGACATCGTCATTGCTTCGTACGACCGGGGGTTCACGTACGAAAAATTGCAGATTGCTTTCGATGCGCTCTGGTTCCACCAACGAGCCATCCTGATTCAGACCAACTCTGATAGGTATTGTCCCTTCCCTGGCGGGCGAGGGGAGCCGGACTGTGCCGCCATCACCGCAGCGATCGAAGCCTGTACGCAGGTGACGTGCCAGGCTTCGATGGGCAAACCCTCTCCGCTGATCCTGCGTGCTGGAATGGCCGGGTTGGACGTGCCGATCCATCATTGTTTGATGACGGGAGACCGGCTGGCCACCGACATCAAGATGGCCCTGGATGTCGGGATGGATGCGGCGCTGGTGTTCACTGGGGAGACCCAGCGCGAGGATGTGCCTCCACTGGCGGGGATCCGGTGTCTTGACCGGATTGACGATCTGCTGGTCGTCTGAGTGTGAATGTTCTGATGCAGAGCTACTGTGCGCGCATGGCCCGGTATGCTGACTCATCAGTCGCTCCTAGGTGACAACCTTGGATTCAGGTCTGCGCTTGATCGGGACGTTGGCAACCGATGTTTTCAGGATGTTCTTAGGATGCTCTCACGGTGGATCCCGTGACCTCTGGACTTCCACTCAGGCGCTGGTGGTAAACTGAAAAACGGCCAATTGGGCGGAAGACGAGGAAGACAATGTCAAACCAAGAAGATTCTGTGGTCCCAAGCGGGGGGCAGCAACAACCAGAAAAGAAGAAAAAGAGGCGTTTTGCCGGCATTCTGATGATTGTCCTGGCAGTGCTGCTCATCGGTGGGGGCACGACGATCATCGTCACGCAATTGTGGCCGGGCTCGAAGTCCCAGGCTGGGGAACTGGTCGACCTGGAAGGCAACGTCATCGTACCTGATGATCCGTCGGCGACTTCGTCGGCGTTCATGCAGCAAGCGGACATGGTGGCCGATGATGGCGGGCAGGGATTCGTTGTGCCGTCGGTCAACCTCGATGTGCCCGTCGGGTCGGTCAACGCTGTCAATGGTGTGATGAACCCTCCGGGGTATACCTCGGTCTTCTTGATCCGCAATATGGGTGTGGGTTTGGACCAGGCCGCCCAGGGCACGGTCTACATGGTGGCTCACGCTGTTTATGGCGGCAAGGCGCCAGGGAACTATCTCCAGGCCAATCAGCAGGTGCTGCTCAAGCCCGGTGACATCATCAAGGTCAACCAACTCACCTATCAGTTCGTCGAGTCGCAGATCATCCCCAAGACGGAGATCTCCTCGCACGCTGATCTGTGGGATGAGAGTCAGACCGGCCGGTTGATTCTGGTGACCTGCCAGGTGAATCCCAAGGGCGGTATCGCTGTCAACAACATGGTGATCATCGCTCAGTTGGTGCAGTAGGGCTGAACGCGTCCACGCCAGTACGGGTCTGCTGATCCAGGCGTGACGGTGTTTCCAACACTTTCAAGAAACTGCGCGTCCCCGGTGGGGGCGCGCAGTTGCATGTTCACAGTTTGCGGCGGGCGGCGCCCTTGTCGGCGGACTGGGCGAGGGATGCGTACACTTTGAGGGCGTTTGACACCTGGCGTGTGCGCTGTTTGGGGTTCCAGCCGAGTTGGTCTTGTTCGGCGCGTCTGCGGGCCAGTTCTTCCTCGCTGACCTGGACGGTGATGGTCCTGTCGGGGATGGAGATCGCAATCAGATCGCCGTCGCGGATCAGTCCGATGGCACCACCGTCGGCCGCTTCGGGGGAGATGTGGCCGATGCACAAGCCTGACGAGCCGCCGGAGAAACGGCCATCGGTGATGAGGGCGCACTGCGGTCCCAGGCCTGTGCCTTTGAGGTAACTGGTCGGGTAGAGCATTTCTTGCATGCCGGGGCCG
>Ga0123354_10009668_pt1 | contig 14798 bp, 10 predicted proteins | sample TergutLab28metaG_2_FD_97872 | JGI IMG/M metagenome (GOLD analysis project Ga0123354, IMG submission 97872) | Labiotermes labralis P4 segment gut microbial communities from Petit-Saut dam, French Guiana - Lab288 P4 | ecosystem: Host-associated > Arthropoda: Insects > Digestive system > Gut ... | reverse complement strand
AGTGTTGAATCTATTGTACTTTTACATTAGCACTTTCCGAAGTATGTGTGCAGTGCCCAATATGGCTGTTTTCTGTAGTTCCTTCACTTCATGTTTTCCCGGTATGTTGCTCACGTATTTTCTGAATGACTTTGAAATAGTCCCAGTTGCCCCTATTATGACTGGTATCACCTTTGTTTTTACATTCCACATGCGCTGTATTTCTATTGTGAGGTCTTTATATTTTAGAATCTTCACGGCTTCTTTTTTAATCACATTTCTGTCTCCTGAAATTGCAACGTGTATTAACATACATGTTGCCTTTTCATTATCACGAATTATAATTTCTGGTTTTATAATAATAATAACAACAATAATAATAAATTATTATTATTATTATTATTATTGTTGTTGTTGTTGTATTTTACACTGCCCAGTTTCTTCTTGTGAAGCTTGCCAGTAGTTAGAATTTCCCGTGAATGGGTTACAAGCGCAGAACAAAGCAAGTCCAGTGGTAGGATGGATACCTTTAGCGTCTGGACAAGCATGTTTTGGTATGGCATTGCCTCCATTCCTGATAAAACGGTTATACGGCCATGGCTCGATCGTCATTGCCTCGTTTGTGGGTCAGGTTATACTATGAGAATGTGAGGATGATTGTTGGGTAGGAGAGGCTATGGTAATACACATCACTACCCCTTATACTCCAGGGTTGTGCTCTCTCCCCTGAACCTTTAATACGTACTTTGATGAAACAATAACCAAATGTCAGAAAGAAAATATAACATGAACTCCACTTCCAAAGAATCAACGACTGTTGACGCCGGCGTTTGTTGATGACCAAGTTATAATATCTAACACAAACGATAGCTTGCAGAACGCTGGGTATTAATTAAATCAAATAACAAGAGAACGTGTAGTAACTACCGGGGTGCTGATAAGTCCTTAGACCGACCAGGAAGTGAACAAGCTTGGAAGCATGTCAGGGACGCGTGCGATTTCAACAACATCGAGACGCGAAAAGTAATCAAGTTTTTTCCCCCCATGCAAGGCAAGGCGCCGAAGGAAATTCACGCCATTCTGACAGGAACACAGAAACATTAACTTGTTCCCTTCCTGGTTGGGCTAAGGAATTATCAGCACCCCTGTACGTCAGTACAAAAAAACTGTTGTCATTATTAGGTTGAGATCTAGTTAGAAGTAATACTGTAATAGATAAAATATATAGAACGCGTCAATTTCTTTAACTAATTAGAAAATTTGATATCTTACGAAAACGAAGTTGACATTGGTAAGAAATTCAATTTGAAACAAAACAGGCATTGTAGACAATCTGTTTAGACCACAGAGAACTATAAAGACAACAAGAATGAAACTGAAAAACACGAACAAATACAAAATGTAAAATATAAATATAAAATATAAATATGAATAAAAATATAATAAATATATATACATGTAAATATATAAAATATGTAATATAAAATATAAATAATACAAATATAAAAAATATAAATAAAATAAATATATATAAAAATATATAATAGAAATAATATAAATATAAATATGAATATAAATATAAAAATAAAATACAAATACAAATACAAATATATAATATAAATATTAAAAATATAAATAGGAATATAAATATAAATATAAAAATATAAATATAAATATGAAAAAAAATATTAAAAATATGAATATAAATATATAATTTAAATATAAATATGAATTTAAGTATAAAAATAAAAATATAAATAATATGAATATAAAATATATAAAAATATATAATTTAAATATAAATATTAAAAATATGAATATAAATGTAACTATAAATATATAATATAAATAAATACAAAACACATACACTTGTCCTTCCAGCTTTGTTATACGGTAGTGAAAACTGGAACATTAGAACAATGAGACGCAAGAAGAATAACAGCAGCAGAGGTGAAATGTATGAGAAAAATAGCAGGATACATTTGGACATATTATAACACGAAAACAGAGGTTACAAGTGAGCTAAATATAACCTCAGTTTCGAACAAATTACAGGAATACAGAAGAAACTGGCTGCAACATATAAACAGAATGCGCTGTAATAGATTACTGAGGATATTAAAAAACGACAGACCAAAAGGCAGAAGGAACCAGGGGAGACTTCTGGATGTGTGAGACTGGAAAGGGTCAACAAGTGGCCCAGCTGCATGTTAGCTGGATGATGATGATAATGGTGATTATAATGACAGTTGTGATATGATGATGTTATGCACTGCTTCCAAATCATTTTACTTGTTCAATTACTTCTTTTTTAATGACGATTTTGTTTAAATGCATTAACTTGTTTAAAATGATATGATTTCCTTTTAAGAGTACAAATTTTAAAATTGTTTCCCTTAAATTATATTTAAGAAGAAAAATTCCTGCTGGAGACCGTCACACGTAATAAATAATAATGGGATACGTATGATTTAATAATAATAATAATAATAACCACAATATATATATATGACGAGCCTAATATCCTGAGTTAGAAAATTGTATAGTAAAGTGTTCTCGTTACCGACCCGGTGTGGCCCAGACGGTGGGTAGAGGTATAGCTCTACTCTTCCATGATCGCGGCACTAGAAGGAGGTGAGTGGTCAGCAGCACGCCCCGGCCGCACTTTACCCCCGGGAAAGACCCGGTACCCATTTTACAGGAGGCTGGGTGGGCCCCAGGACCGGTCTGGAAGGGCGGAAAATATCGTCTCCACCGTGATTCGATCCCGGACCGTCCAGTCCGTAGTCACTCGCTATACCGACTGAGCTACCGGGCCCACAGTTAGAAAGTTGTAGTCATATAATTTTTTTCATTTTAATTGACATAATACGTAATTATATCATAATACGAAAAATAAATTACTGTTAGTTGTTATGTGAAAGAAAGGTTGGAAAATCACAAATGGTGACTTTCTTAGGCTTTCTCAAGTGCCTGAACAGAGATTCTGTAAGACTTGTTTGGTATGTTACTGCTGTCCTCCCCACATGCTTATGGCTGTAGGTTCAAAACAATCTTTACGTTATCCCGGCCACTGACTGCACCAGCCCAGCCCAACCCACCTCGTGTATTGATTCGGTTCAGCATCGCGCGGAACAGTGACGCAGGCAGCAGGCAGCTCCTCCTCACTACAACTTACAAACCTTAATAGGGTTGATGGATGCCTGCAATTCTGCATACATCACACGGACTAACTCCTTAACTATTTCCTGTCAAAATGAATTTCGTCGAATAGTGTAACAAATATCAAAACCAATCGAAAATCCTTAGTTTTCTTGTTAATTTTTTAAAACTTAGTGGTAATTGTATGTGCCATGAATTGTTATATTTGAGAGAAATGTTAATTTCAAAAAATCGGAATGCGTTTGTATGTTGGCGTATTTTCATAATCCAGGGCGGTCGTTATCAAACGGCGTTAACTGATCCGTTACATAAAATGAGCACAGTGCTATACATTCCTAGCACTGATCCCCAAAACTAGAGCATATTTATAGGGTGCAGAGACTCAGACCTGTTGATTTGATTTCTCTTTTTGTTTGACAAAACTGCTGGAATTAATTTTTTATGTAATGCAAAATTCAGGATAAATGTGAGGCGTAATAGACGACACGTTGAAAGAAATCTTTATGTTATGTTATGATACAGTACAGTTTCAGTCAGACGGAGGGGTATAGAGACGAATAAACCTAAGGATTTTGACGGTAGCCATTGTGAAACATTTGAAATTTTATTGTTTCAAGTTTTCAAATTTTGTAAGCACAAATAATTGCGCTCCCTGATGATGGTGTGACTGTAACACCGAAACATGTCGGAAATGTTATAATGTAAATTTTAATGCAAATTTTAATATTGTTTTTTAAGACAACTCACTAGTGCATCAAATAAAACTTCAAAAACAGTATTTAAGTTGGCAAATTAATAATAAAATTAATAATATTTATTTATTTACTGCAGTGGGTGGCAGTGGTTATTTTAAATGTAAACAAAACATGAAAGTGAATACTAATAAATTTAAGTCTGGAGTGCTACATAAGAAGCATGTAGTGGCAACTTGGAATGTTGGGAACCATCTCAGCATTTGCTTATAGACACAGGGAAACCAAGAAAAACCTGAGTCGAGATGGCCGGTCGCAGGACCTTCCGAATACTGACTTCTAGCCAGCAGTCCGGCATTACTATACTTTATTACTAACTCCTTAATTAAAATATTCTTTATCGATTCGCGCGTGAAATGTTCCATGTTCGCTAGTAGTACTTTGTTTGATGAGCGGGCTTCCACTGCCTGTTAACCAACAACATGTTAAATAGTACGCTTTTGAAAGTTTAGTGTCTCGGGACAAATTTTAAGCTTCCTTAAGGCTATTACAATGATTACTTAAATTAAGTTTTACATACGAATTCAGAAGTTCTTTCATTGACACTGCAGAAGATGGAGGTCGTCGGGGATGTTAAGCTGTGACACTAGGTCAGTATTGCAATAAGCTCTAAATCAAAGATTTTGGAATCTCCGGACCTACCATATGGTAGCCCCCACATGAACGCATAAATACGATAAGAGATACGCGATCTCTCAACAGCACTGGTTCTGAGAATTTAAACCTTTTAAAACCTAAGACTTTATGTACTACCAGCTTTAACACACAGAAATTCTGTGTTTTGCCCACAAGGCATTTATATGTTTTGAGTGGATCTCAGAAAAAAAAACAGCGATTATTTCTCTATACAGCATTAACTGATCGGTTTTTATAACCGAGGCAGAGAGTGTTTACAGCGCGGTACGGACTGGGTCTTTAAATCAGATAGATATAGTTTCGTCCTTAAAGGGTTACACTTACTAGTGTACCTCGCCGTATCGTTTAATTCAAACTGTTGTTTCCTTTAGATTATTGAAGACTTTTAAGAATCCCTGATTTATATTCATCTTATATGATGGGTAGATATTTTGCTGTAATATTTGAAGTTATAATCTTATTTGCTTTTGTGATTTTCAAGGGTAAAATAGAGGTAAAGGTAAAGCAGTCCCGTTACAGGCCTGGAGTGACCCAGAGGGTTCCAGGTAATTAAGGTTCCAAGATTTTATGACAACGGCACGGGATGGTGGTAAGGTTGTCAGCCTTACGCACCGGCCGCCTTTACCTCCAGGATATACTCCTGGTACTCATTTCTGTTAGAAGCTAAGTCGACATTTTCAAGGGTAATGAATATTTTTGTCGAGTAATTGTGGTCACAAACATGAAATTCCTCGTTGAATTTTCAATACTCCAAATGTTCAATTTTGTTATCACCGTAATGTACTACCACTGTATCTTTCCGTCACTTGCTGAGTGTTGATATTTCCCTTGCTGAGTTTCTGATTATTCACATTACGAAGGTTTGTCAGTGTGTGTATTTAGGACTGTGACTGCCGCTCTTTACATAAGAGCTCACGTTAGTCCCGGTGTGAATAACCAGTTCCCTGTGCTAACAACTCATCCAACAGGTGTCCAGGACTTGCAGATTTTACATCCCCATCTTTTTATAAAGGCTTACATTCTTACAAGAGTAACTACTGAGAATCCCTGCTTTTTGTTTTAATTTCGACCCGGATAGAGACTACACTGAACAGTGGACCCCATGGACACCTTTGGTCAGGTTGCCTACAAACTGAAAATATACTAAAACATTTTGTGGGCTCTTACTGACTGTTTTCCGTTCAGACAGAAGGCAATAATCTGGGAGTAAATTTGCGTATAAACTCCTAAAATGGGTACCTGGTTATCGTGTCGTGGTGTGGAAGGGTGGGGGGGGGTTCCAGCCAGTTATTTACACCACTGAACCTTACTGAGAATTATGGGTACTTGGTATAATATTAAAAACGTAACTGTGGAGTATTATAAATTACAATTAAGCCTTCGAAATGTACTTCATGTCATCTTACATAATTAGGGCTCCTCTCGATACTCTAGTTGTATCATCCGGGAGTCAGTCTAAAGTTCACTTATTCTAATCCTGAAACATGTGGTGCTGAAGAAGGATGGAGATCAGTTGGACCGATTGTGTGATAACTGAAGAAGTAAAACGTAGAGTCAAAGAGGAGAGAAATAACCTACATAGAGTATATAGAGGGAAGGCTACCTGGATTTGCCAAATTTTATGAACGAAATTAAAATGAAAACAGGAAGGATGGGCGTGACGGGAAGACAAGGAAGAAGATGTAAGCAACTACTTGGTGCTCTTAAGGAAACGAAAGGATATTGGACAAAGAAAGAGGAAGCACTAGATCTTACTCTTAGGAAACCTCTCTTTGGAAGAGGAAGTAGCCATGTCGTGTTACAGACTAACGAATGAATGAATGATTCTGAAACTTATTTCTTGTCACTTAAAACAATGGACCAGAGAGCCGCGCGCAGGAATGCGGATTCCCAGAAACTGAGTATGTAATGAGAATATAACAAACGGTAGAATACTGTCCTGGCCAAATACAGTTGCGACCATTTCTGAAGACTTGGTTTTTGCAATAAGGATTTGATTGTCTTTGGGCCTATTGGGAGTTAGAGCAAGTGACAGCCTGAAGTGGACGGAACAGTCGATTGGTTCATCGTGATCTGTCCTTACCTGTCGACGGTGAACACGACCACTTTTTATTACTCTCTAACTTCAGGATGCCATTATTAGGGTATACAATTTGTTATCTCTGCACGTGTGCGCTCTTACTACAGTTAAACCAAAACATAATATTTACAATTACAACGTTAATTTTCTGTACAATATATATAAAAAGCTAAAGTTAAAGCGATCCCGTTACAGGCCCGGTGTGGCCCAGAGGGTGGGTAGAGGTATAGCTCTACTCTTCCATGATCGCGGCACTAGAAGGAGGTGAGTGGTCAGCAGCACGCCCTGACCGCACTTTACCCCCGGGAAAGACCCGGTACCCATTTTACACGAGGCTGGGTGGGCCCCAGGGCCGGTCTGGACGGGCGGGAAATCTCGTCCACACCGGGATTTGATCCCCGGACCGTCCAACCCGTAGTCAGTCGCTATACCGCCTGAGCTACCCGGCCCACGTGCTGGCATTGTTTGGAGTTCACCATATTCTCTACGTTAGCAGGGAAAGGGTTAATAATTCTGAAGAAGTAACAGAAGCAGCAATGAAAGCGAAACGTGTTTTGCTGGGATATATATTCAAGTTCTTGTGTTCTGAACACGGGTAGCTTGGAACGTATGAAATTTGTATTTTTAAGTTATGTAAACCCATTCGATAAGTGTGAAGGCTTTAACCATAGAAGCGACAGCATGTGAACTGCGGGAAATTTCCAGCAAAACAGTGAGCACCAGTGGAATGCGGGACCAATATTTGACGTTTGTGTGTCCGTGCATCGCTAGTACAATGATATCAGCAACCAAGAAGATGCAACAAAAATTTTTTTTTGATTCTTCTAAGCTTACTCTACATGTTTCGGACGACAAATTTCGCCCATCTTCAGGAGCACTTTGACTGTATATACAGCTTTTTGGAACAATGTACCGACTCAGAGATTGGACGGAACTCCATCCAATCTGTGTCACCGGTCGGCAGCAGAGTGCAGATTCGGTACATTGTTCCAAGAAACTGTTTATACCCTCAAAGTGCTCCTGAAGATGGGCGAAACTGTAGCCCGAAACATGTAGAGCAAGCTTAATAGAATTAAATATACAAATTTTGCTGCATCTTGTTGGTTGCTGATACCATTACAGGACCTGTTACATTCTGTGTGGTGATGAAACTAATAATTCTTTATACTCCTACATGTTTCGACACTTTCTTTTCATCATCAGGGAATTACAACCAATTCTTTGTTAAGAAGAACGTGTGTAACTTAGCAAGGCATCGGTTGTAACTTCCTGATGATGACGCGAAAATGTCGAAACATGTAGGAGTATAAATAACACAGAAGACTCTTTTGGTATATACCTTTATGAAATAATTATGCATTAGTTGGTTATAATTATAAATACAAAAATCATGTGATGTGATTTCAGGTAAGGAGGTGGCCACTTGGTAGGACTCCCTGTGCTAATTCCTCTTCTTGGGAACTGTCTAGAAAAGAGTTCCTTTACTGCTGTTTAAAAAATCCAAGTCAAAGGCTGACTTCTCTCTGACCGAAACGCCATAAGACCCGCTTCTTCCAAAACCAATATTTTGTATTCCTCTATTACCTGTAAAGGTAAAGTGATCCCGTTACAGACCCGGTGTATCCCAGAGGGTGGGTAGAGTTACAGTTCTACTCTTCCATGACCGCGGCACTAGAAGTGGGTAAGTGGTCAGCAGCACGCCTCGGCCGTACTTTACCCCCGGGAAAGACCCGGTACCCATTGTACAGGAGTCTGGGTGGGCCCCAGGGCCGGTCTGGACGGGCGGAAAACACTCGTCCGCACCGGGTTTCGATCCCGGACCCTCCAGACCGTAACTCAGTCGTTATACCGACTGAGCTACCGGGCCCACACCTCTATTACCTGTAGTTATACTAAACCAGTCACAGTGTCTTCGGCAAAATGGTCATGGGCGCAAAAACTTTGTAATGGATAAAATACGAAAGAAAACACGTTTAATTTGGGAGTGTTCCGTGATTCGTCAATCGTTACAGGTCGGTTGTTGCTCCAACACGCTTAACATTCACGAACATACAGAAAATGGCTTCGACATTGATCTGAATTTTGACTGTAAAATTTCTTGCTTGGTCTTGAGGTTTTAAAAGGGCAGGAAAACGTACACGTTACGTACTCTCAAGTGCGTTCGCGTAACCCTCTTCGTCGTGGAAAAGCAACAAACATTAAATATTATGAATGTATGTCCCTAATCTTACCTTAGTTATCGGGCATGGATATCACATATTTTCTGCGTCCCCTATGATACTGTTATCTGTGGCCTGTCTGGCTCTACCATATCCTTACACATTACCCCACATAAGTACGATTTTCTGTACAAATTTAGTCTGAAAAGTTTTTCAATCTGAGCATAAATTGGCGAGACATTAATCACAAATATATGTAGGTGTTCTTGTAAAGTTCCCTTTATTGTTATTATATTTATTATTATTATTACCAAATTTTAATGAAACTTAAATTTTATTGGCAGATTTTAAAAAAATTCTCAAAATATAAAATGTTCATGAAAATGTGTTTAGTGAGAGCCGAGTTGCTCCATTCGGACAGAGGGACGGACGGACAGACAGACAGACATGGTAAATAATACAATATAAACAACCAACTAAATTGAATTGAATGAAATTATTAATAAAAGTATTACTGTTGCATCTGGTCGGCTGTTTCTATTATTGTATCGATGATGCACTGTCACACAAACATAAAAAGACATTATAAAGTTAATAATCGTTTTTCGCAACTTAAAAAAAACCCCACCTAAAAATGTCACATCGAAATATTTATCCCAATTATAACACTTTATTACGAAACAGGTGAACAAATATATAATTCGTAGATATAATTAGAATTATAATAAAATATATATATTAAATATTTTATAATAATTTTAATTTTATCTACGAATTATATATTTGTGCATCTGTTGGATAATAAAGTGTTTTAATCGTCATTGATGCACGGTGCAAACATGAGGAATTATCCAAATTGTTTGTGTCGCACAATTAACATGTACCCGATTAGTTTCTATACGTTGTAAGTCTGAAGCGATTGAGGGAAATTTTTGTCCTTGTAGACTATGGCTTGTCTAGTTGTCGGGCAGCTTCCCTTTCGGAGTAATTAGAACTGCAGAAACTTCTCTGACATCGTTCACATTAAATTCATTGGCCGTTCCCTTACGGATGCCTTGCCTTTGTAAACGTAAAACCGACTTTACTCAAAAACCATATACCACATGCTGATGGATATTTTGGTTGGTGGGTCATAACAAACACTACGCTAACTCTTCTTAGCACTCTGATCACACTTTTCAATTCCTGGCACTTTCTGCGTTCGAGACGCAATTTCCACATTTGTGGCGCCAACGACACCCATAGCAAGAATTGGGACGTCAGGAAGCCCAATTTTTGATCACCATGCTTCGCGCGCATTAGCAGTGTCCCGTTAAAACCTTCTATGTTTCAAATCTTCAAGTTCTGTATAGAAATGTTCCCAGCCTTAAACAATACAAACTCCGTCCCTATTATAAAGGCTTATCATTAAGACATTCCTTAAGGAAATAAAAGCTGTTTGTTCTGAGGATCGCAAGAAACTCCTTAAATGCATTGTTCCGGGGAAATACAGAGATCGCTAAGCATAGCAGATTGCGATAATACGCTGTAAACTTGGATATTGCATCCACTACAGACGCCAGACGCTCACTTTTTCTCGAAACTGGCACAAGAATTCTTGGGTTCGGCATAAAATGCCGTGGGAATTACATCTGCATACCAATATGACCTTACGTTACATATTTGAACCAACCAGAGTAGCACACAGGCTCGAACTACATGATGGATCTACAGCCCTCCATCAAGATCAGTTTTCGTCACACGCAGACTGCACAATAATACACTATGAACTAGCTAAGGCCCTGCGCCTTTAACATACACCTGTAGTACAGTTTAGCGAAACTAAGGGGAGTAGTGTTAACACTTACACTTTATTGTATTGTATTTTACTTCATTTTATTTAGTTTATTCTTGTCTCATTTTATTTGTTTGATTCTCGTTTCTACTCACAAACATTGTATGAGAAAATGACACAATAATGAGGATTATAACTCCACATATGAAATTGTACAGACGAGATTATTGTGATATTAGCCTGCTTTATATAAAACAGCAAGATACTGCTAACAACTAGAATAAGTTTATAAACCTAAATTAGAGCCACAGACGCTACATATTATTGTACATTGTATATTTTATACTTTAGTGTAAATTACACAGCGCACATAGACACAATATGATACCTACCATAGATTTAACTATAAAAAGCTTAGACATAAGTTGGTAACAGCATGGACCCCCCCATGTAACCCAAACCGCCAAACCTTTATGACAAATACGAGATCTCGTGCCCACTTTACCCCTCCCTACCCATATAAACAGCCCATGTATGTTTTGTAAAACTGCTTAATAAGTATTTCATGTACAACCTGAAGATGGTCATTATCAAGAGCCGAAACATGTAGTTGTACCTTATGTAGAAAATACTTTATATATTCTACCAATAAATAGTGTTGTGTTAGACCAGTACACAAACTCTACATTAGTGATCTTCATATTTGACCTCTTCGTTGTCCAGAATTTACAGATGTGTGAAGAATTTTGATAATATTCTGACTTAAAAAGGTAAGATATTAAAGTAGACGTGAGAGAGATATAGCGTTTGTATTTTAAGGAATTTGCTTGTGAAAGATACATTTCAAGTAAAATGTCTTATGGCCAGGGAAAGTGGGAGGTTAGGAACGGCTAGACTGATGTCTCGGTTGGGGTCGCGAGGAGTGCAAACAGAAATATTTTGGACACAACCCCGTAAAAAATTACTGTTCGTAAGTGCAGGGGTGTGGGCAGATGTAGTAACTGTCAGATGGGCAAGGGAAGTAGACGGTTGTTAGAGGAACATCCGTTGAGCGTGATACTTTCGCAGTAAGTACTGCAATAAAATGAGTAGGGAAACAAAGATAAATTTTTGAACGTTTATGACAGAAAAATATTTTTTCTTTCACTGTCAGGCGGCGAATTTTGAGTTATATAATGAAATTTTGGGTTTAAAAGTATTGCATAGTACTAATAAAATTTTTTTCTCTGCGAAAAGCTGATCACTCGTCCAGAGGAGTCCTACCGACTGTGGTGCGTCGTTGCGTGTGATCTAGAAAACCTCGTGAATGAGGAAGCCCTGGCCCACTGGGGGGGGGGGGGGGCTCTCGCGCCGATAACAAACAAAGAAACAAAAAACAAAGTTTTTTCATGACTTTTTAAACAGTGTATAGTTTTATATACATTAAATAACTTGAACCCAGATTTATAACACTACCTACTAAATGGCAGCATGAAAATAGCAATTCATCATCTCCCTCACACTCGTTTGTATAACAAATTAATTAATTTGAAGAACATGCTTCGTTGACCATTTAAAAATTATTAATACCGCACGTTTGATGTAACAGGAATATTTACGTAAATGTAATGTAATAATATGTAGGTTTGTAATATGTGTAACACACGTTCTGACTTAGTAAGTGATGTAAACCATTGGTAGGCCTCTTACTTTCCGTTTTTACCTCTCCCTACCGTAAATGCAAAATTCACGTACTTTCTCTCACAATGGACAGCTACTACGTTAAACAAAGTACTAATTATGCTTTTGTACAATCATCAATATTCCCGCACGTACATCATACGTTCTGCAGTACTGTTTCTTGCAAATTGATATTATTGTTGTTTGATTTATTTGATTAAATGGCATATGACGTAGTTATATATAGAGACTGCATATATAGATCACATGAAGTTTGCTGCTTATATGGCTTTTTCGTTTATTACATTCTTTCATGTTCTTTTGGGTTCCATTTTTTTTATCATTATATATATATGGTTGTATGTTTTGTATGAATTTGTTTAAATTTGTATATTATGCATTTTTATTGTTGTATTTATATATTATTATTTTTATGCATTTCCTGTATCTTCTGTTTTCATTGTGTTGTTCTGTGTACTGTTTGTGTGTACTACTGCCACCGGGTGTCAACCCAATTTCAGTTAGCAAATATATAAAATCATATAGGTTTTATTTTACGATATAATATTAAAGATTCGCATGTTCACTGTGTCTGTAAATTTTAAATAAAATAAATATACCATATGGTATAAGTTAATGGTGATGATGTGCCTCAGCACGAAGGTACACGGACCGAGTTTCAGTGGTTGCTTTGTTTCCGCTATTAACGAGAATCGGTGGACTACCTGTCAGACCCTTCTTGTTGCTTTTCATTTTACAGTATTTCTTTAGTCCTTTAAAGACGAAACGCAGACCGCTTTATTTAAAGACCCAGTCCGTACCGCGATGTAAAACACTTTTCATCTCGGTTATAAAAACCAATCAGTTTATGCTGTAAGTGGCACAAGTCGCTGTTTGTTCTCAGATAAACACAAAACACATAAATACAGTGTGGGCAGAGCGTAAAGTTGTTGAATGTTAAACTGTTGGTGTATCACGTGACCAGTAGGCTTTAAAAGGTTAATATAAAGTGGGTTGCCATTGTTTAAGTGCCTTAAAATTGAGTGATGTTTGTGTTCATTTTACTTGATTATTTAAATTTCTAACAAAGTCGTTATTACAGATTTTATAAAAATGCCAGTTTCGCAGTTACGGTATTATCCAATGTGACAATGCTTAAAAGAAATTTTCGAAAATCCCGTCACATGCTGTAGAAGTGTAAATGAGGAAACGCAGGATCGTACGCAGAGAAGCACACAGAACACGTCGATTTTTATAAGCTTTATGTGTTCCCTTCATTTTGGATAAAACTGATATAACGATTTATTCCATATTATAACTCTTGCAACTTTCATTTTGTGTGAAATTAATTACTAGAACAGGCCTGTATTTTGAAGAAAATCTGAAATGTTATTTAGTTTACAAACTTTTTAGAAGCCATGCAATTAATTTCACTGAATTTGTAATTATAGTATCCACAGAAAAATTATCACCACTTTCTATTCAACGGGTAGTAAGATTCTGTGCTCGTGGATGCTTTCAGTGCACAATTCTGGAGCTATCTGTGGAGAAATATTGAAATTAGTTGTGAATAGAGAAGAAAGTGTGCCCAAGAGTTCTTATTCTGTTTGCAATTACCGTCCTTAAATTGTTATGTGTATCCTGGATTCTCAAGGGTACGACGCGCTGTTGTATAGTAAAAAGAACTTGGACTTACATAATATAGCTAATACATAGACTGTGTATATGCGTATATAGGTAAGAGGTCTCATTCTGCACTGTCACGTTGATAACAAAAGGGGCAGTCGAGCGGTATTGCAGTTTACACTTGGCCTGGTACATTGTTGCTTAATTTTGAATGTGTTAAGACTGAGAACGCGTTGTTGAGGCATGTAAGTTATTGATTTGTGTGATTCCCCCAAATCTGCAGGGCGTATCAGGGCTTCTGTAGGCTTATTTAGCAGGAGATCGGTCAGTGGACTGTGGGGTGTTCTGTGTCATTCAGCGAAATTAGAAACTTCCGTTTCAAAGAGTGACTGTTTATAGAAGTGTTAGACCAACTAGATGCAACAAATGATGGTTTACTAACCTTTTGACGCCTAATGTCAACTATAGTGGTCGTACCGCACCGCTGACCTCGAAAGTTGCATTTTATATATTTATTCAACAAATATAGGTACTGAACATTTTAAACATGGTATATACTCTCCTTTTTTTCTCTTCAAAATGCAGTTTGTTTCATAATTCTAACATATTTGGTTCCTGTATTATTCACAGTTTATATACAGAGTGTGCTAAAATTAAAAAAAAACAATTCCGGCGCCAAAAGGTTAATAATCCATTAGCTCAACATGTTTCAGGCATCATTATGCCCATCTTCAGGAGCGCTAGATCGTTTGTTACTGCATATGGTTTTCAGCACTAGATGTGCTGGCTGGAGTCTTGGGACGCAGGGAAGCAGGCCGTGTGCACAGTGCACAGTGTCTTGTGAAGAGGGGAAACAGGCCGTGTGCACTGTGCACAGTGTCTTGTGAAGCAGGGAAGCAGGCCGTGTGCACTGTGCACAGTGTCTTGTGAAGCAGGGAAGCAGGCCGTGTGCACTGTGCACAGTGTCTTGT
>Ga0123354_10009667_pt1 | contig 14798 bp, 16 predicted proteins | sample TergutLab28metaG_2_FD_97872 | JGI IMG/M metagenome (GOLD analysis project Ga0123354, IMG submission 97872) | Labiotermes labralis P4 segment gut microbial communities from Petit-Saut dam, French Guiana - Lab288 P4 | ecosystem: Host-associated > Arthropoda: Insects > Digestive system > Gut ... | reverse complement strand
TGTTATGTTTAATAAATAATGAGTTATACTTCTACCTTAGTTTTGTTATTACATTTGATTTACCTCTCATACCTTTCTAATGTATACCGCGCATGTTCATTTTTTACGAATTTAGACCTTTTTATGTACAGATAATGCGCATTATCTATCAAAAAATTTCTAATGTATACTGCGCATGTTCATTTTTTTTACAAATTTATGCCTTTTTTGTACAGATAATGCCCGCATTATCTATCGAAAAGTATGGTACGTTTACATTATGCATTCCTATACTTGTATAGTGTTTCAGGCTTTTAACTGTGTTTGGCAACTCTCTGTTAAAACTACTGACATTGAAAAGATAAGTTTCAATACAAGAAAACTTCCTTGTATGAAAGGTGACAACAGAAACATATAAATAAGAACAAAAAATCGATAATAGTTAACGACAAAAACAAAGAATTTCATTTCCAAGCTAATGATGACAGGAGCACCACTCAAAGTGATGGTGAACAGACAGCGAACGAAAATGTGTTACATCAGAAGTATACAGACTGTACAATGCTAACAGTTTTATTGTAAAACATAGGTCTTTAAAATGTAAAAGTTTGACGGTAAAACTGTAATGCGCTCGAGCTGAAGGTGAACTGCAATGAGTACTGGGAAACCACAGTTTTTTCCACACAATTCAGGGGAGGGGCTATACAGTAAAAAGGGTTGCTAGATGCAGAATTAATGTCATAAATCATAAGACACATTATCAGTTTTTTGTTTGGTTTTAATTTTGTCTAACCTGTGTTAAACTACATTATGACATGCCAAGCTAAGAGTAATGGTGCTGTATTATATCTTACGTTGCGCCCACATATGTTCCTTTGGATCATGTCCTGCCCCTTTGCTTACACCTATACCATATATTTTCTGCTTCACATAGGCTAGCATTGACACTAGGGCTTTGTTGTTAATCATATCATTAAAAGTTATGTCTCAGTAAGTACATCAAGATACCTTTTTGACATTCAGGTGACCGTGCATCGTGATAAATTCTTATAATAAAACCAACTAGATACACTAATTTCTCAAATTTATTTTTGTAATAAAACTCTACATGTTTCAGAAAGTTCCTCTGTCCTTCATCAGGAGTTTTTCACTGTGCACACAGCAATGGTATATGTCATACAGGTTTGTTGACAGCAAACCTGTATGACATATACTACTGCTGTGTGTACAGGGAAAAACTCCTGATGATGGACAGAGAAACTGTCCGAAACATGTAGAGTTTTACTCCAACAATAAATTTGAGAAAATTAGTGCATCTAGTTGGTTTTATTATAAGAATTGAGATACCTATTAGATCTACAGTTTACCAGTCTGCCAATTAGCAAAATTTTGAAGCCAAGGCACCCGTTTTTTTCTTAAATTTGGACAAGTGATGAACAACAATATGGGTAATTTAGCATGGGTAACAAATTAAATGGCAAGCAATGACTGACTTACCGAATCGTGTATCCAAACAACAGATACATTTCATAGCAATAATTATTGTCATACCACTGGAAAATTTCTCACTGAGAACTGTGACTGTTAACTCCCGAAGTACGTCTGTTTCTTGCGCATATCTGCCTCATTACTTACAGACGGTAAAGTGTAGCCCAGTAATGCAGCAATATCACAACAAACAAACTCTAGCAGTGGCACAGGCTTATACTAATACAAATGGCTAAACTAGCCAGCTATTTGCACCAGAAATACATGAAGGTGGACCATTACGAAACATTATACACGAAACATTTAAGAACTTCAACACACAGTGTCAAGCCCCAGAAGATGTATGGAAGCAGCTACAAGTTGGAAGGATATCTGTAACAGCTATCTTTGAGAATGCTATGGTGGCATATGTACAGCACATTCATTTCAGTGTGGTCCCTTTTTCCCAAGGAATACAAACGCAGTAATATTGGTATATGTGATATTGTTCTTTTCAAACGTACCTAAACCATCGTGGTTCATGCTGTATACCGTCCTGCTCTTTGTGTTTGCGTCGGTCCCGCTGTGATTGCTCCAAATGAAGTTTCAAAGATTCTGCTGCTGACAGGTTCCCTTCTTCCAGTAATCTACATTGCATATATGAAGACAAATATTACAGCATTCACACAGACTAGGCCAAGCATACAATGGCAAGCCAAATTTAAAATAATTTTCAGCTGACTTCAGTTGTTCAGATACTGTGTTTGTGCATGTGCTGTGTTCTGTGTGCGGAACTTAAAAATGCTAATCCAGCTGCACACTCCAAGAGGCTGGATGACTTGGAATTGGGTTCAATTGCCAGCAGGAACAACATATTTTCTTTTCACACAGCAACCAGACTGGCTCCATGGCCCACCCAGCCTCCTGTCTGATGGGTATTTGGAAAGATAAGCTTTATGATTAGTGCGTTTAACATTGTGACAATGCATCACCATGTTGAGGAAATAAATGAATTGAAAACAAACAACAGAAGACAATTATTCACGTACCGCTGATCTGGCCGGAATCTTGTGTCTGTAATTGGAAGATATTTGGCCATGTCTGGATCCAGTTCATTAAGCTCCATCGCAAATCTGGTGAACCCATAGTACATTTCATACTCTTCTGGCATTGTTCCTACAAAAGAAAACACACTGGATTTTTCTAAACCTTATTCAGAAATATCTAACTCAAGTGTTCTTTAATGTGCACAGCAATCTTCTGAATGAATGTCACATGCTTTGTGCCCTGTGTTACTTCAATTTATCCTATTGTGCTGGAATTAAATGTTCTTCAGGAGAGTAAGTTTATATGACAGCTGCCTATGGAGGTCATCAAATGGACACCAACTATACCTGACATTCAGCATTTTGAGCATCACACTGTGTCATGGACATGCTTGATGTTAGGCACCAAAGGGTTAGCCAGTTACCTATTCAGTTCATATTTAAGGCTATATCTAGACATCAGAAGCAATTAGCTGTGACATTCTTCAGTTCACTCAATTCAGAGACATTAGCTTGATATTTGTAACAAGCTATTATTTTACTATGGGGGCTGTTAATCCAGCTCGCAGTCTGCAAGTTGGACAGCCATCTTTTGCTGGCTGTCTGTGCCTGTTTGATCACAGCATTCCCAGCTGCTGTGCACCTACAAATTCATCTTATATAGTGTGTAGTAACCATAATTATGCAGTGAACATCAAAACCAAAATGAAGATAAGTTTGCATATAAATATGTGCCTGCACATGCCATAAAGACATACAGGGGAATTGAAGGCATAGCTCCCCTCAATCTTATGAAGCTCAGCACTAGATGTGGTAAGCCTCACACCCCAGCTGGTTTACCCCCATGAAAGAGACCCTGGTACCGACTGAATAGGACGCTGGAGCAGGGAGTCAAGAGTCAGCCTGGACAGTCTGGAGAAAAGAAAAATCTTTTGATCCTGCTGGGATTTGAACCCAGGATCACCCAGTACATAGCACAGTCTACATCTATGCCACTTACAATATTTAATTTCTTAGATGACCGCACTGTACCCACATTACCAAGCTGACACTACGCGCAACACCACAGAGCTAAAGTGTTGGGCAAAAAATTCATCCAGAAAATGTTATATGGAAGTACAGCAATAAACAACAACAGAACATCACTCAATGGGAGTACATTTTCATAAAAATGTGCTAAATTCAAAACAATTTCACTGTTTAAGTACAGTTTATTTAAAACAACATCACAAATGGGCATATTAATTACTGGAAGTATACTGTCCCAGTATAATGAGTACCTGGCCTCCAGATACAGCGAGCAGAAGGAGCAACTCCACAATATAGCGCTTCACTCCATTTCCCAAAGAGATTTCGCACAACCTTCCCTTCTTCATTTGTCACTACACCAGACACTTCGTGTCGCTTGGCTGACCAGTAGCTTGCCTAGAAGCACACAATCTGATTAAAACCCCATTCATTCACAAATGATAGCAAGACCTCTAAATAACATTAATTCCTCAAAACATAAAATGTATTTCAAATGATAATAAATACACATGACAGGCAGAGAGGTAAGACAAAATATTATTTAAATTTTTTTTTGGTCTTAACACCCAAATTTATTTTAGATCAGTGGCAGTCATTTCTTCTTCTTCATCTTCGTCCTCAGGGTCAAACAGTCCATGGTGGTCACTATGATCCTTCGAAACAATGAGAATTACTCACCCAATGACAAAGCATCACATCTCACAGGAACTAAATTTATAGTCTTAGGAATGGTACAACATAACTATAATTCAACCTATACTGTCATTACCTTGACAAATGTCAGCTTACAGTTGATTCTGCCATTTGTAATTCGCAGCTCTCCATACTGATCAACCCAGCGCTGGCCACCAAACAGATTGTGCACACATGTTGTTACTTTGTTCCACTGATAATTATCGCTATACTTGGGCAGCTGCACGTTCACACTACCTGTGTGTTCAACATTCTATATCATACACACGAAGATGAGAGTGCTACAAATTCACGAGAATTTCAGTCTCAAAATTCATCATTATTTAATTTGTTTATTATGACTTCATGTTTATGTCAAAAACAGACTAAAAAATACATGGAGTTCAATGTTACAAGGGGCTGTGTTAGTTACAGTGGGGAGCATTTATTGTATGTATGAACTGGTACAGAAAGAATCTGACATTTAGATGACCGTGCATTGTGAGATATTCTTATAATAAAACCTACCAGATGCACCAATTTCTCAAATTTATTTTTGGAATAAAACTCTACATGTTTCAGACAGTTCCTCTGTCCATCATCAGGAGTTTTTCACTGTACACACAGCAATAGTTTATGTCATACAGGTTTGTTGACAGCAAACCTGTATGACATAAACTATTGCTGTGTGTACAGTGAAAAACTCCTGATGATGGACAGAGGAACTGTCTGAAACATGTAGAGTTTTATTCCAAAAATAAATTTGAAAAATTGGTGCATCTGGTAGGTTTTATTATAAGAATATGGTACAGAAGGTATCATAAATATGTATAAATAAAAGTACAGTGGATACCTCTTATAAAATAAAACAATGCTAGTCATACAATACCTAATGTACTAATAGAAGAAATTCAAAATATGGTACAAAATCTCACGCAACAAAATTGACAATTCACTTTGGTTGGGTGAAAGCTCACGCAGGTATTGAAGGCAACGAGGTAGCAGACACACTAGCCAAGGATGCAGCCCAGGACGAGAAAGACAGAATCTATGTATGCTACAGGATACTAATATCTACAATTGCTTCTAGGGTAAAGGAAGAAGGGCTCAAAAAATGGCAAGCGCAATGGGAAAAGGCAGTGAAAGGAGCGATCTGCAGATCTTTTTTTTCCAAAAGTGGAGCAGAGGCTCAAACTATGGATTCCAATAACACCTGAATTCACTGCCATTGTCAGCAGTGACAGAAAGACAAAAGCATATTTAAACAGATTCAAACTAATGGACAGCCCGATATGCCCATGTAATGAGGGAGAACAGTCCGTGGAACACCTAATTTATGTATGCAGTATACTGGAACCCAACAGAAGCAACATGATAAAACACATAACGACCAGAGGAGGGATCTGGCCCCCCACAAACAATGAACTAGTACACAAACACTTAAACATCTTTACAAAATTTGTTAAATCTATAGATTTCACCAAACTGCAATAGACAAGTCATTATGTAGTAAAGTATAAACTAGAACATGTAGTATTACTCTGTGATGGAGCATGTTGTGAATAAACTTATTAAAAAAAAATGCTAGTCATGAACAGTAGATGCAACACAGATGAGACACAATATATTTCATACACCTATGTATCAAACAACTGGTTGACATTCAGGCAGTGTAGTGCCAAACTTACAAATTAGTTACCACACACAAAATTAGCAGATTCTGCAAGTTAAACATGAAGGTGTTGTGTGCTGGCATAACATCTGGGATTGAGGGAGGGGGGGGGGAGGGGGAATGGAGATATCTGTAACCTTCAGCACTAAATTGGAAATAAGTCATTTGCTGAATACACCAATCATTTTTTGCCCAAAGAAAAAGAAGCATGTGATAAGCTTTGGACAGCCCAGTCAGCACACCAGTGCAAAAACAAACACCTCCACCTACAGCAGGAACCAAATCCAAATACAGTGTTCATCAGCTTGCAGCCTAATCGCTATACTGAGCGTGCCAGCTCCTATCAATGCACGTATATGCCCAAATTCATTTCCAAAAAACATCCATTAATACTTTTGCGAAGCACAGCAGTAATTACCTGTTGGCTGGAACTCCATGGACTTTCCCCAGAATTTAGTCTTGATTCTAGCATCCTGGCTGAAGATAAAGTTTCGAGACTCTGCATAACACACACTAATGGGAGGATGGTGGCTCACCTGGCAACAACAAACAAGAAGTGTGACACATTTAAAAAATACTTCTGCAGTATGCAAGTGATTATATCTAAGTGGAGGAACTGCAGTATGGATTAACATAAACACCACCTGGGGGTAATCAAACCGTGGACTATTTAGTTATATTGTTATATGTCAGGGGCATGTCACATCACCAAAAATTACCTCCCACTTCTCTGTGACACCTTTTGATACACATTTGAACTCTGGTGGGTATTTTGATCACATGCATGTGGACAGATCAGGCTCCCAGTTGTCCCTACAACTCTGCTCTCCGGGGACTCATAAAGACAAAACTGTTCTCAAAACGCTTGGCCTTGTTGCTCAAGTATAACTGTGCTCGGTCACCAACATGTATGTTCAAGGGAGAGGTTGCATGAAGAGCTTGACCCCACCACCACCACCACTGCATGGGAACAATCTCTCTCTATAGATGGATGGATAGATGAATCGACAGATAGATAGATAGATAGATAGATAGAGATTGACTTTTGGAGAGAAAAGGAGTAGGGTAGGAATATGTGTATAAATTATATATATATATATATATATATATATATATATGCAGACTTGTGTGGAATGTATATAAAAAAGGATATCACAACCTATACAGTGCTCTACTACCATAAGCAGACAGAAAAGGATACAGAATTTTTATAGGTAAACATCATGGAAAGCACCTACTCTGAAAGCTCTGAAGGAAGGAAAAGATGCTACTAAAATTAATTGTATGGAAATTAGTTCTAAAGATGTAAACTGGAATCAAATGGTTCTACTACCAGCATACCAGTACAAGGTTGTTATTAGTCTGTTACTTAACGTATGCTGTAATCACCTTTCACTGCATGTTACCTGCTCTGCTATGAAACGGAAGCCCTTATCCTCTCGGATACATTCATACGTCTCTCCTAATAAGGGGTTGAATGGTTTGCTTCCTGCCCGAAAATAGGAGGAACCGTAACTTGACACTGCAAAAGCTGCAATGTACACCATTCGCTCATATGGATCATCCACCTCTGCAGCCTTATCCAGAAGTTCACTGTACTCCAGTTCTTCACACATTCGCTAGTAACAAAGGAAGTCATATACACTTTGTTTTAAGGTAACAACAAGGAACATGGAAGATGTAGTCTGAAAGTTAAATCTTTATGCATATGTATGGTTAGGCATTTTTCAGCAATTCCATGTGTTATGATTTCTACTTCACCTTTCTTCCTGTATATTTAACACTGAAAGGAGAAGGGCAACCTCAAAAAGAAAATGTGTTAGAATCTTGAAAACTCAAAAATACATGATGCAAGCATCACTGACTTTTGTTTATATGCAGACTGTTGATACAAGTAAAATTTCAACCGAATTCTCTAACTGTAGAAATAGCAACCTGTTTGTGCACATTCCACACTGAAATGTTAACTAGAATGACACAGAAAATATGACATTTAATCTGAACAGACAATCAAAAACATTCCAGGATTAAAAGAAACTTTAGAATGAAATAATGTATGACATAAGTGGGCTACAAATGAACACAGAGAGACAAAAGGAGCTTTCCACAGCTTATGTAAACAGAGAAACAGGTTTTAAAATTTGAGGTTGCTGAACATTCCAGTTTTGGGATATTATGTCACGCTGACTGGTGCACAGTTAACAAGGAGCAGTTACACTTCAGTATTCAGACAAACAGGCTGTTTTTCACACTTATAGAGAAAAGCATTAGATCTACTGTATAATGATGCCATTAAATATATGAATGTAGAAATTACCTGCAACATGTTAAGGGGTTCATTTAATGCAACTGGCATGGAGACCTGTGACAGATCTTTGCCAATATTCTTGCACAGCAGGTTCCAGAGCGACAGCCCTTCAGTGTCAGGTCTCGGTGTTGGAAGTTTGGTACGTCGTCCTGTCATGCACTTCATATTCAAATTCCCATTGCCTCCAGCCACTAGAGATTGTCAAAATAAACTATGAATCATGTAATAAGTCTCTTGCCTAATAGTAAAATAAATGAATTAAATGAATAAAAGCTCATTATTTGGGCACCAATATTAACATAACATAGTGCTCCCTTTGGAAGACAGTACAAGATGTATCCACTCTTCCGTTTACATTCCTCTAACTGGCCACAATCCTTGCAGCCTTCCTACACTAGCAACACACTTTCCTCCCACCAATCAGTGCAGCTGCCACATGAACTTAATTCAGCCATGCTGAAGATGGAGCCAGCACATTCCTCCAGATCAGAAAAAACTTATCCTGCATGGCTTAGTAACCCACAACACCATCATTTGTGAGACACCAGCCATGGAAGCCTGGAAACTACAGTACTAGCAATATTTAACCGAAGAATTTAAACGATGTATGGTAATATGTTTTTGTAAAATGTAAAATTCTGTTTGAGTACTTTTTTGTAGAATGTAAAATAAGAAGGTGGGTGTGCCACAGTTTTCTTGATATATATGTTTGATGGCAATTAACTCACAAACCATTAGAGCCAGGCATGTAAATGTTGGTATGAAAATGGGTTTTAAACACGCATTACACGTTACATATGGAACACAGTTTGTAAGTCACTATTACTAATATTATGAGGGTGCAAAACTTCAAACTTATATGTGACAAAATTTAAGGCAGAAAGAATCTGTGTTTAAGCAACAAATTTTTAACTCAAATAAAATAACTGTAATGGATCTGAAGGGCCATAGATCTAGAATGAGAAAGCAGGTTTTATTAGTTCAGCTTTCTCTTTTCATCTGAGAGAAAATTAGTTCAAACATACATTTATCTACGTTCTGTCATGCATATGTAAAAAACAAATTAAAAAAAATCTTAAAAAACAAAATTTCAATGGCATATTTAGTTTTCAAAAGAACTATGAACAATATACCAATACAAAAAAACAGTAACTATGCTGGAACGACTAAAAATTGTAGTTCTTTGTCCCATATAGTTACACCACTGTATAAAGAAGTCAACATAAAATATTGTCTCCTGCCGTACACCTTCTGTGTCCTCAACCAAGATAATTTTTTATCTGTACAGTTACAATTAAATTCAAGCAAAATTAGCTAATACTTACTACTCTGTGCTGGCGTGTACTCGGTACCTGCCTCACTGTTCTCACTGCTAACACTACCCTCCTCACTGGTCAGGCTACCTGCTTCAGATGATGTATCACTACCATCACGCACCCCTTGAGCATTCTGATGTAACTGATACTCTTCAGCATCAAAGAATTCAGATGCACTGACACAAGACGAGCTGTATGATAGTGAAGCATGAAGAGGCTTCTGCAGCTGAAAATGCAACAGACTTATGTTAAGTTCAAGCTAATTCGATTTCACTGCCAGCAACAGACTGATCATATACAAATATAACAAATGATACCAATATCCGTCTAAACTGACACAAACAAATTTCATATTCCACAATGCATAACAACAAATTGCTGCCACAAAGCAACAACACCTGAAAATGCATTAATCAGCAAAAAAGACAAATCATCACACAGCTGTGATAAAAAAGTTCAAATAAACGGCCATGAAGTGAGAGCATGGTGACATCACAGTGTGGTCCCTTATATAAACACACATACAAAGAACAACAAAACTAATTACATACATATCTGATCTATAAATTAACATATCTAGAGTGGCCATTATAACATCTAAGAGTTTGCAGGAATGGATAAGCAATGTTGCAAATACAGATCAACTGGGGGGGGGGGACCAAGAAGGCACTCTAAAATAAACCTCAATAAAAAAAAACCTGGGTTGAACAAAGTATATCTCATATGTGGCACTTTCACAGCACTGCGACCACATGTGCTGTCTCTTTTGCAAGTACCAAGCTAGGGAAGCCATGAACTCTATCAGAACTTTTTTATTCTACAGACTTGGCACCTTCATCTTCACCTTCACCTTCACTGTGCAACCAACAGTCTCAGTTGGGATGCACTCAACACATCCGTAAGACCTCAGCGTATCACTGGTACAAATGGAATATGTCATAACTGACGGTAAAGATTCACTGAATAGTACAATGTATACATAGAAGCACTACAGTATCATATCTGCATGCTTGGGGGCCATCTGGAACTTCAGTAAAGTTACGGGGCTCTCATGATTCGTTGTGGGGCACAAAGGGCCCATCATTAAGGCCTAGGTGCATCAGGGCTGCGAGGTCCTGAACCCAAACGCTAATCAATCAATCAATCAATCATATCTGCATAATGAATAAATATTTGTATGTCAGTTATTTTTGGTCTCTCATATTCAAGGAGGAATGTGGGCTGGAACGTTCGTGAATAGGGTGCTGAGGAATTTATTTGGAACTAAGAGGAATAAGGAACGAGGGGAATGGTGAAGACTATACAATGAGAGGCTTTATGATCTGTGCTCTGCACCAATCAAGTATAGAAGAATGAGATGGGCAGGGCATGTGGCATGGGACAGAGGAGAGGTGCATTCAGGAAGAAATTTAGAGGAGATTATTGTCAGTGAATGCTAGCTATCATTTGCTGCAGAATCTTTTTTCTTCCAGTTTGCTATCTAAAAACCTTAAGATAAACAGAACTATTATTTTACCTGTTATTTTGTATGGGTGTGAAACTTGGTTGCTCATATTGAGGGATGAATGTAGGCTGAGGATGTATGAGAATAGGGTGCTAAGGAGAATATTTGGGCCTAAGAGGAAGGAGGTGACAGGGGAGTGGAGAAAACTACAAAATGAGGAGCTTACTGCCCTGTACTCCTCACCAAATATTATTTGGGTGATCAAATCGAGAAGAATGAGATGGGTGGGGCATGTAGCATGTATGGAGGCTGGGAGAGGTGCATACAGGGTATTGGTGGGGAAACATTATGGAAACAGACCACTTGGGAGACCCAGGCACAGATGGGGGAATAATATCAAAATGAATCTTCAAGAAGTATGATGGAGGGGCATGGACTGTACTGATCTGGCTCAGGAAAGGGACGGGAGGTGGGCTGTTGCAAATGCAGTAAAGAACCTTCAGGTTCCACAAAATGCAAGGAATATCTCAACTACCTGAGGACCTGCTGAATTCTCAGGAAGGACTCTGGAATCTGCTCCAAAGAGTTAGTTCATGAGTTAGTTGGTTGGTTATACAAGTTTTTAGGTTTTCACACTGGGTGTTGTTCAAATGATGGTTTTTTGAGTATGTTTTTTGTGTGTTGATATGGCACACAATGTCTCACATGACTCTGTAAACATGTCCCAGCTTGATTCTTGATAGAACTTCAATGAAAAAAGACATCGTGACGTAGCTTGCATGTGGCTAGAACACTCACAACTGGCATGTGGGGCTTGGTTGTGGGAGTCATGCTGCTCCAGTTGCTGAATGCAGTGACGAGTGAAACTCACCACTTCAGAAGCAGGTCCAACTGAAGAAATATCACTGAGATCTGCTGTGTCATGGATACGAGCCAGTCTTGAGCGCAAGTCAGCATTCTGCTGTAGAGCCTGATTAAGAGAATTTCGTAGGCTAGCTACAATGTTACCAGTAGTGGTTGATGAACTGATTGTATTTCCACAGTTTAAGAGGAACGTACTGTCTGACTCCAACGCAGTTTTCAAGCGGTCACGCTCTGTAGTCAGTGTGTACAATGCCAGCTTTAAGCTGCCATGAACTGTAAACATAAAAGGAAAACTGTACAACAATGAAAATTACACCATATTTTTTCAATTTTCTGCTTAATTTAATAACAATGTATCAGGTGTATATACTATACAGTGGTGATAAAATCCATATTTGGATTTGTTCATTTTTTTAATGCATGTAATGTTAGTATCTCAATCCATTACATTTCTTTATGTCAGAACTATAGTTCTGCAAACAGGAGACATCATTTGTAACAGTTCATCAATATGGTATTTTACATACTTCCCAATGAAATTTATAGCAGAATTACGAAGGTACAATTTTGAACTTAACCAACATGTCAAGTAGCAAGTAGTAAATAACTTACTATCCTTAGCCAATATTGCAAAATCCTCTCGAATTTGGTTGTCTGGAGTGCCTGAAGGTTTGGTGTCTAAGTTACACAGTGTGAGGGCTGCAGTGTTGTTTATAGTAGTTACAGCATTCATCGTAAGAGGAAGCAGGTGTTCAGGACCTGGCAGACTCTGAGGTCGAGCAGCCAATGTAGTAGGAAGAGACGTGCTGCTGTTGCTCAAGCCCCCATTTGCAGGCTGCTGTTGGATGGATATGGCAGTGAGGCCAGTGAATGAACATGACTGTCAACACCACAATTCACAAAAATAAATTTGGCCAGCAACTTTAATTATTTTCTTTCGTCCCTTTGTAGATCAAGAGTTCATCTGAAGTCATAAAGAAATTCCCATCTGTGAAATCATATAAACTATATGTGCATATGTGCTAGTAACTTGCTCTCTTCCATACACATTTTCAAATATTTGCAAAATACATATAAATCAGAGAAGCATTTGACACTGACAGTAACTGGAATTCAAGTAATGCGTACTTGCAGTTATTCATATATTATCATTTTTGCACAACTGTGTTATGGTGTAAAGTTTAGTAACTTTACAATTAAAGACTGCATTGACAATTACTTATAATTTAGGTATGATTAATGACAATGCACACACACATTTCTGTTAAACACATTCAATAAAGAGATATGAAGTATGAAGAGAAACAGAGGCAGGGGAAATGAAAAATACACTGCAGATAAAAAACTTTTTTCTTTGCAGCAGAGTGTTCTGGCAAACATAGAGATTACTTACCTCATTATACCAGTCCTTACAATATGTAAATAGGTTATTCGGAAAGTAAGTACCGTCTGCACATATCTCACACGCATCCTCGAGACTGTCACTTTGCGCATATGCAGTGACTTCCTCTATCAATTGAGAAGCCAGAGACTCCATTTCGTGAAATTTGTGTTATGTTTATGTTTGTTCTTGCGTGTTAAACATGTTTAAGACAATTGAAGGGGCTGCCGACTGTAAATACGGCCTGTAATTTGTTTTTTGAATGCTAGGAATGTGCTACCAAATAAGATTCATCACCAGATCTGTCAAGTGTCTGGTGACAATGCGATGAGTGATGGCATGGTTAGGAAATGGGTTCGGATGTTCAATGAAGGACGAGAGAACATGCACGATGAGGCACAAAGTGGGCGTCCATCTTTGGTGAATAAGGTCAACGAAAGAGTGAGTGATGAAAAAAGTTTCACAATTTCTGATCTGTCCCTGCACTTTCCTCAGATTTCAAGGATTCTACCCTATGATATTGTCAGAATTGGCTAACATTGCAGGCGGCTGCATTCTATAAGGAGGGTATACAAAAACTTGTGCCCCACTACGATAAGTGCCTCAATAATGGCAGCGAATATGTAGAAAAATAGTTTCAAGACTGTAGAATCTGATAACAATAAAATTTTATAGAAAACCTTACTCGATATTTTTTTACAGCGAAACGGTACTTACTTTCTGAATAAGCCTCGTACATTTAGAGGGAAGGACTGGAACATGACTGTTATATTATTCAAACAATATGTTTCTTGTTACATGTATCCAAAGACATAATATTTAACCATACTCTGAACAGCCCACTCTTATATCATCATTTTAAATAACTGGAAATTGAACATATTTTTTCCTTCATATAATTTTTAAGGCTAACTATAAATTCTTCTTTGGCAAACATGTCACACATTAAAAAAAAGACAATCAACAACAAGTCATGCACAAGCATTTCAGTGACATATTTTGAAAACTCCCATAACATTACTTGTGTGTTAAAACTGATATAACCTCAGGGCATTCCCCTTAGACGAACTCAAATTTCTTAACATTCATAACCTTGGGTATCAGATGTGTTTTATAAAATTTATACTGACACAGTCTTCATTAGCAGCATGAGAGGACAACTTGAATCAGATCTGAGGTTCTCACAGTGGTACTCATGAAGATTCTTGGCCTTTGGGACACAGACACCTAAATACTCACTTTGAATGAGATGACTTTAACAGAATATTAAGATCCTCTACAGAATATCACCTCTACATTTGAAAGCTTCCTACCTCAAGTAAAAAGTGCATCTTACAGTCCCACAATCAAGACTTTGTCAAAAACATATGTTACATGATGATGAAAAGATCAACAGCAAATAACACCATGGATGAAATTCAAGAAAATATTAACAAATACACTACAGTACTCCAACATGTTTTGACCTTTTGTAGGTCATACTTAAGGAGTATACATCAATACAGGGTGTTTCAAAAAGAGCTTTACAACTTTGAAAGCGTATAGAAATTTATACAGAGGACATACACAACGTTTTGAACTGTCAAAATGTAGCAAAACACACCGAGTTTTACCTCGGAT
>Ga0123354_10009666_pt1 | contig 14799 bp, 7 predicted proteins | sample TergutLab28metaG_2_FD_97872 | JGI IMG/M metagenome (GOLD analysis project Ga0123354, IMG submission 97872) | Labiotermes labralis P4 segment gut microbial communities from Petit-Saut dam, French Guiana - Lab288 P4 | ecosystem: Host-associated > Arthropoda: Insects > Digestive system > Gut ... | reverse complement strand
CCACACACTCCCACACACCCACCCCTCCACACACACCCACACACACACACACCCCCACACCCACACACCCCCACACACCCACGCACGCGCGCATACGCGCACGCGCACACATATACGCACACACACACACACACATAGACATATATGCATGCACGCACTCACACACACACACACACATACATACATACACACATACATACACACATGCATACAGACGGACATAACAAAGTTAACAGTCGCTTTTCGAAATTTTTGCGAACGTGCCTAAAATTCACTTCCCAATAAGCACCTGTGATTTTACCCCAGGAAAGGCTATAATCTGGACAGAGGGTGAAAATTTTTTGTTCAATAAACAAGGAAGATCAGGAGTTAAAATTCGCCATAAACCTGCCTTGAAAACACAGACTTGAGGTGGGCATTGTACTACCCTTTCCTTAACGTGGGGCTAGATGGGAATGAGTGGTCAACGCTCTTCTCCAGCTGCTGTACACTCGGGACAGAGAGCAGGTACCCATTTTTCAGGAAGACAGGTGGGCCCCAGGGCAGGTATGGACGGGTGCTGAAGAAATCTTTCCCACCGAGATCCGAACCCCGAACAGTACAGTCCATAGCGAATCGCTGTACCTACTGCGCTATCCCGGCAAAGCAGATATGTAATAAGTGAATGTGCATGTTTAACATGTGATATTTATATTTTACATCTAGCATTTTACATGGACTTGCAGGATTGTATTGGCGATACACACCGGGCTGTGTAATAATCTCTGAATAAATGCAAACATTTTGAAGTATACACTGCTCTTTTGTTGTTCAGCATCCGCCAAAGTATGAGTTTGGATACGACGTGCGAGATGGAAAAGGCGCTCGACAAGGTCACCTGGAAACTCGGGATGGAATATACGCACTTGGTGTATATTACGTGAACCTGCCCGATGGAAGTGGTCAGAGTGTTCGCTACTTTGTAGACGACTGGGGATATCATCCACTGGTGTCCTACACGAGCGCTACCAAGAGTGGAACTACCAAGGCACATTTCGCTCTTGGAGAAAAGGCAGTCGCTGCTTTGGCCAAATCTCAAGAAACAAATTCTTTGGTAAGTAATACAGAATGTTAAGTTGACTGGTTCTTTATATATGATAAATTAAACCCCGTAAGTGGATTTAAGCTGTTAAAAATAACAGTATTACCTAACAAGAAGGAAGAGAGTTCTGAGAAGCTAAATAGGTAAATTTCAATTTTGTGTAACTCAAAATTCAATACGGTGTTTGAAGAGGCCAACACTGCACCTGACTCACCTTCAATCGAACCCTTTCTTTGACGTGTATCCAAATGCCAAACACCCGTCGAAACACACATCTCAGAAGTGACCTCTGTACTACATGTTTTTCCGATGAAGTTTTGCATAAATTCATCGTCTATCCACGTGTTTACATGTACTACTTCATGGCATTTTATATGCAATATTTTTCAGAGGATAGTTTGATATGAGTGCACACAATGTTTCAGATATCAGTGACAGGACCAACAGTGCCCACAGTGCCAAACTCAGAGTTGAAAACACTGACAGATGCGGGCGACGGTAGCTCAGACAATGACATCCTCAAAACCACACCTCATAATGGTGATCTGTCTTCTAACAGCGCGGGAGGAATTGGAAGAAAGGTCTCCTCATATTATCAGAAGGTATCACGACCCTCAGAAGAACAAGTATATGTATCCGCCGTAAACAGCCGAGTTGAATCAAACGGGGGTTCAGACAATGGCCATTATAATTTCATTAAACCTCCGCTTTCAACATCGCAACGAATATCAGCTTCTGGCTCTCCTACTTCCTCCGGCGAATCAGACAGCACTGAAGAAATTAAAGATTATGAAACTCGACAAGAATATCAACCGACCGCCACTAAAGGAACCGGTTCATTCAGCTACCAGCTAATTGAACTTGGAGGTGATTCACCTGGTACCAAAGTTTCCGAGTCGGTGGCTCCTGTAATTTTACCAATAGCAACTGAGCCACCTAACACTGAAAGTGAAAATAAATCTGGATTTAAAGGTGACAAAAAATTGAAAATAATATCCTACTCAGACAATGAAAATTCAAATCTGAAATTTGGTGACCGAATTCCAAACGTAGGTTCAGATTTTATTCAATCGACTGGTAACGAACAAAAAGATCAGAATGAATTACACAAAGGAAAACAAGACATTGAAGTTGCTTCACTCCCAATACCACATCATTCTTCATTAAGACCCATTATTGTTGCCGATATATATCCAAAACAGACTAAAGCAACAACTGGAACTATAAGACCTATTGTTATACTTCCTACTACATCTGCGTCTGTCCACCTATCACATTCACCAGAATCAGCTTCAACAGTTTTGTTTACCGAATCCGGACGTACGGAATCGGTTCCCATTGTTACAAGTAAGCATAAAGTCATTAACGCACACCCACCGTCCACAAATATTTTGTCAAATTCCCAGGCCGTGTCGCTTGCATATTCTGCTGAATCAGGAAGTAGTTCCAAAGTCTTAGGTTCAATTACAAATAATGGATTTTCTGGCAATGTCCTTCCGCAAGTATCTGCAACTCAAACACCTCTCTCGGTTGAATATACAAAGGATACTACAGCCACGCAATTTTTGCCTGTTCCTGAAGGAAGCTTATCGAATTCAACTAGATTTGTAGAGGAAGAAATTCCAGCCCATGCTGAACCACTTATTTCTCCAACTCCAGTCCCTGTCGTAGTAACATATCCACATGACATTTCTAAGGTACAAGAACTGCCTTCACAGGCTAAGCTTCACGGACAAGAGACCTCAAACACTCAACAAGGGCCTTCGCCACTCTTTGTATATTACGTAACATCACCTTATTCACAAGTACCGAGCTCTAAAGCAACTGTAATAAGCAATATGCATAGGCCCTTACGTACAGGAGTGTACTCGACGCCTGTACTCTTATCATCACAGTCACAAGAATCCTTGATTTACTCGTCGTCCGAAAAGGAAGCAAATGTTCCAGAGCAGTCCATTACGACATACAACAACGGCGACGAAGGACAGATTATCAAAAGCGAAAATTTAAGTCCTACATCCAAACACATATCACAGTCGCCAAAATCAACTTCATTCTCAGCGTCCAGTTCTGTTGGAAGTTCTCAGTCTTCCACATCGCTGACTACAATTAACAATGCAGACACTGTCCACATCAGTAGGGGCACTGTTCACTCAATAACTCCACCTGCAGTAATATCTGATTCCAGCTCCAATGCGGTATCGTCAGAGGGATATTATGTCAGTCCAGATACAATATTGCTTAACTTGAACTCTCAGCCAACTGCAGCAGGCCTGGTTTCTTCTTCTGAGATACTTGCTCCGATACAAGCTGCAGTGTCACTAGGAACTGTAACGCGAGAACAACCAACAGTGCCATCTACTGTCACGTCACAGCCACTCCAAGTGAAAGAAGAAGTAGAAGGAACACCACAACCAAGAACAGTTGTTGAGGTTCAGAAAGCAGTCTCACTTGACTTCCATAGTGTCAGCCTTACCCCTGATGAAAATCAGAAATCAAATTCTGAAGCCCCTACGCCAGAAACACACATATCTCTTTCCAAGAAGGTTGCAGAAAGCAGTAAACAGATTGAAACTAACAATGATCAGCATCAGATAAATACGGGAAATCTGATTGTTTATGGTTATGGTCAACCATTGACTGGGCTAAATGAGTATCCCCACCCCGGTTACAGTCTTCCTCATCTGAATGGATTCGATGAGCAAGTATTATACGAATACAACCCGCAAGTATTTGAAGCGCAGAAGCTTATCACGCAGCAATCAAACGGTGCAGTGCAGCAAGGAGCTCCGTATGTGACTTCGCTTGGCACTCAGAAACAAAATTCTGGTCCTTCTCAAATAATACAAGTGACAGAAGGTGGAAAAGCTGGAGAGAAGTATCATTTTAACCAGCAATTGGACGGCAATTTACAGGCTTATCAACAATTAAATAATATAGAAAGTCAACAAGGGGCAACGACTCATAGTCAGCAACTGAATGACGGGATACACAAAATTCTTGGTCAGCTATTTCACGCAGTACCACAGTCAGTACAAACAGAAACTCAATTTAAAAAATATCAGGGTTCTCCACAAATTGATAAGCAACTTTTAGAAATTATACAGAAAATACAAAATCAGCCACCCACTGATATTGGTCAACAACTAACGTACCAGCTATTCGGTCAGGACGTAAAATACAAAGAACCTGTGGAAGAAAATCAGCAAATAGAATTTCTAACACCCGTACATCTGACTGAACCGGTCGAGCAAGCTGTAAATATAGCAGCACTGCAGTTCTTACCAGAACACAACCTACACATCACACATAAAATCGCTCAAGGGACGAAAGATATTGGTCAGTCAATAAATCCGAGCCACCTCGTATATACAAGCCCAAGCAAAGTTTCAGAACATCTACAATCAGAATACAATCACCAGTTATTAGAAGAAGAAAAACAGGAAGACGTGAGATTTAGCAACGAAATTGGTAAGGCATTAAAACAGGTACGTACAGAGCATAAAGGCGGTGTTGCAACACTGGTCCCTACACACACCTTAAAAGAGGAGGTTATTTCCCCTCCTGGTTCTGTACAGCTTCCGGCACTGATTCCCACAACCGCCGTCCCTTTGGATACTTCTCACCAAGTTCTGGAACTGGAAAATCCCGTGTCCATAGAACATGCTAAACTGGTGACAGGTGGAAAACCTGTCCCAGTACACCACACAAGGGTAGTCGAGAAACCCATTCCTGTGCCCCACGCAATCCCTGTGGAGATCACGAAACTCGTACCCGTTGATCGACCAGTCCCATTCCCTCAACCAATCACTGTCCCACACCCGGTTCCTGTCCCATACCCTGTACCTCATCCGATAGGTGTGCCTGTACCTCATCTAGTTCCATACCCCCACCTTGTTACTATCCCATATAAAGAACTGCCTCCAGTCAATTTTCGTAATGGACATCACGTTCAAACATTCCCCAGGAACACGCCCTTGCCATTCATCTTGAAAACTTTGCAGTACAGTGGAGGACGGTACGGTGAGCCAGTGTCTTTAAAACCCCACCGGTTCCGACTACCGAGCCTTCCACAACGTGCGTACCTGACGCCACCTCCACTGAAATCTAGTGGAAGAGGCCAGCAACAAACCAAGCATTTTGATAATCTTAGGCCCATTTGTATTGAATATGGTTTTAAACCTCCTTTAGTTCCATCATTACAAATTGACGACATTCCCCAATCTGCATTCGGTCCCCCGAAGAAAGACTGAAAGCTTACGTAGGTTTAATAATACATTATTTATATCAAAATCGAAACAGTAAAATGTTTCTCATAAATGTACCAAAAACCAGTGAGATATCCGTTTTAATGATAGTTTCACTTACACATTTCTTCACTGGCTTATGGCATAAGAGCTCTCAATTTTGTGTACCCCTGTACTGAATGCATGTGCACATTCTATGTAAATAAACCACCTTCATGTAATTACGAACACTGCTTTGTCTTCTACATAACCCGAAACGAACATTTTCCATAGAGACCAAAAAAAAGCGTGTTTCGAATATATATATATATATATATATATATATATGGTGCCAAAAAACGTATACACATTGTAAGAAAGGAAAAAATATATTAAAATTGTACGAGGCTTATTCAAAAAGTAAGTACCGTTTCGCTGTAAAAAACAATCGAGTAAGATTTCATATAAAATTTTATTGGTATCAGAATCAACATTCTTCAAACTATTTTTCTACATATCCGCCGCCATTTTTGAGGCAATTATCGTAGCGGGGCACAAGTTTTCGTATACCCTCCTCATAGAATGCGGTCGCCCGCGATGTTAGCCACTACTGACAATGTCATAGAGTAGAGTTCTTGAAATCTGAGGAAAGTGCAGAGACAGATCAGAAATTGTGAAACGTCTGTCATCACGCACTCTTTCGTTGACCGTACGCACCAAATCATCATTCACCAAAGATGGACGCCCACTTCGCGCCTCATCGTGCACGTTCTCTAGTCCTTCATTGAACATCCGAACCCATTTCCTAACCATGCCATCACTCATTTCATCGTTACCATGCTCCTGACAGATCTGGTGATGAATCTCACTTGGTAGCACATTACTAGGATTCAAAAAACGAATTACAGACCTATTTCACAGTCGGCGGCCCCTTCAATTGTCTTAAACATGTTTAACGCACAGGAACAAACATTAACATAACACGAATTTCACGAAATGGCGTCTGTAGCTTCTCAATTGATATAGGCAGTCACTGCACATGCGCAAAGTGACAGTCTCGAGGATGCGCGAGAGATATGCGCAGACGGTACTTACTTTCCGAATAACCTAAGTAATACTCAATTTATACCGATAAAAAAAGTTGAATACAAATCCCGTTTGAGCGAACGTCCTACTACACATTGCAACCGTAATTCAATTCAACTTCCAAAAGTAATACATAGATAACATCTCTTAAAATGTGTACACATTTTTTAATGTGTATAAATTTTTGTGGCACCCCCTGTCTATAGTATATATCAGTACTGTGAACTACTTATGTAAATATACGTGCAAACAAACGCGAAATTTTTAAATTTTTAAACAAGTATTAAGGAATTTTAATTTTGTTGGCTGAAAAATATTACTGTTCGCAGTTTTTCAGTCATCTTTTATTAGTTATTTACTTAAGGCGATGAATCATTTATATCTGAAGCCACCTAGGAAGCAATATGGGTTCCTTTCACCTCATCGATAACGCTTATCTGAAGGAAATTGGACTAAACTAAGCCACGTTATATTACATAATAAAATAGCACCTGTTACATGACATTTCGCAAGTGGCACATGGTTAGAAATGAGAATAAAGCTGGCCAAGAAGTTTTCAAGGATTCGAATCTTGAACACGAGTTACAAAAATACGGGGTAAACATTAATAGGTGGAGAGCATTTATCTCTTTTTAAGAGCACTTCGTACAACTTGAAGACTTACGTGCTGAAACTTGTAAAATGGTGACATTTATAAATATTCTTTAAATAACACTGTGCATTAAGAAATTTGTTCGTAGCTAATGAGTTATAGGTGTTTTGTGTGCGTATGACAGGGGAGAATAAGGCAGTTTAATAGTGGTAACATGAATTTGAATTTTAACACGTTACAAAGAGTTACACCATATTATTTACAACGAAACTATATACGTCAATGTACAATTTGATAGAGACTGCGAAACCGATATACATGTAATTTAAAACCGAACACAGATGGGGTTGTTGTGCTTACCTTTACACTGTTAAGGGATGAGGTTTCGGGGAGTTGAGGGTCACCTGTAGAAGGGTGGGTAATGGAATCTAGCCAAGCGGTTACCAACATATTTACGCCCACCGTAAACACGAGTTTCACTAAAACAGAGGTAATAGGAAAGTGTATCGCGAGTCGTGCGTAGAACAAAATGACATAGCCATAGAGGGTGAAAAGGGGAGAAGAGGGAGGGGAGAAGCAATTTTTGTTATTTAAAGTGGCATTCAATTGTAATGAAACGCGTTCGCTCTGATTTCAGGGCGCCTGCACTAGGCATATCTGTTCAAAGTAACGATTTAAAGCCCTAGTTGTCTGCTTGCTATGCATTTCCTGTTTGTTTAGTAGCAATGTTTAGACTGTGTGGGCGATGCTCACAAAACTCAGAAATGTAATGAAACTGCGTTTGTTGTATAATTTGAATTATAACATAAGAGCTAACAATAAAACCATTACGGAAAATGTTGGGAGAATTAAATATTTATTAATTACTAAACTCAGCCCATCAGAATTTTTCCCCAGAAACAAATAATTGAAAGGTTGAAAAGAAACCCATCCTCCACGGAAACAAAGTTTTATTACAACGTTACTAAGATTCCGCCGATCGAAACTTCGCTACTCGGAATCAGATTAATCCAGTCCCAAGACTTAAATCACCTCTGATTCATCTTACTATAATCTACATCTAGGTCTCCCTGTTATTTCTTACCTTCTGTTTATCCAACTAAAATTCTTCATGCACTTTTCATACGTCTGTTGTTTGTTACAAGCCATACTGTCTCATGTCACTGCAGTACACGGACATTCCTACAGAAATATTTGGTGAAAATTACGAACTATGAAGTTCCTCATTATTCAGCGTTCCCCAACCATCTCTTAATTCCTGCCTCTTAGAGTGGGAAACCAAGTACCGTATAGTACAATATAGCAAGTCCATTATGCCGCAGCTTCTCTTTTTATTTAGAAAATCACACCCTAGTGCAGTTAACATGTACCTAATATCGAAGAGTATATTGGCTCTCTCTCTCTCTCTCTCTCTCTCTCTCTATATATATATATATATATATATATATATATATATACACATACACATACACTTGCAATGTCGCATTCTATTATACTGATAGTAATAAAATTGTTGTAATTAAATTCTAACTAACTTCTGAGATGTGCGCTGTTTTATCGGGCGAGAAGTACCCCTTGTTTCAAAAAATTGTACTCCATTCTGAAGACAAAGACAATATGATTTTTGAAAACGTTGGACAAAATACTCATCCACCAGCAAAAGCACACATTCTAGAAGATGTGAAAGTCAGGAAAGCTGCTACGATAACCTCAAATCTCATAAAACCCGATTCTACGAAGAGGAAGACACCATAACCAACGTTCTGGAAACACTTTGTAATAAAAGAAGCAGTTGCTTTTACACGGTGTTTTTATTCTTTGCTGTTAATTTTCCGACGAATATTAAGTGGGATTACATATTGCAAGAGTTGGTATAAAAACTTACAACGCCTTGAAACAAACATCATAAAATATTTAAAGCTCAGATGTGGGCAATGTGAAAGACTCAGATGTTGATCCTCACTATTTACATTCTGCGGGGGTGAAAGCAGCAAGGAACAAAGAATAAAATTCCCCATAAGAAATTCTGGAGCACGCCAGTAAATGAGGACAGAAAAATATGTTCATATTCAGCGATGATAAAAGTTCTGTACATTTAGTACACTTTAAATGAAAGACCATAAGCTTATTTTTTAGTCCGAAAATTATTATACCGCCACGGGGTTTGTTCCGAACTTCAATTTATTTACTTCAAAGATGTAAATTATTCGGCGCAGTTGTTGCGTCAAGTCAGAGACTTTTATTTAAAAAATTCCCATGTGATAAAAGTAAGGTAGAAATGAAAGTTCTTGATCCCATTTGCTGTTACACGTGGAAGGAACGAAGATTGCCACATTGAAATTTCTTCGTTTTTTTACAAAAATTATCAGAGGCTCTCAAAACTGGAACAAAATTCAATGTGGCCGAAATCAAAATTCAAATTACAAATTACCTGGCACTTTTCCTAGCAGACTACTAAAGCTGCTCCGCTATCCGTCTGTGTGTACTCACGAAGTAAGTAGAAAACAAAGAATGTGCTACATCGCGAGTTGTTACTGAGTTCTAAGAAACAGAATTAATTTCATATTAAAGGAATAACATGCCAGCAAGTGCATAACAACTTAGAATCATATATATAAAACAAAGGCTGTATCTCAACTAAATTAGCACAATTTTCGTATGTTACTAAGATAAACAACTCTTTATGTAACTGACGTAGATTGTGTGTACTTGTCTAACACAACCATAAAGTATTTTCTACATAAGGTATAATTACATGTTTCGGCGGTTGATAATGGCCATCTTCACTTTGTATATGAAATATTTATTAAGCAGTTATACAAAACATACATTGATTGCTTATATGGAGTAGGGAGGGGGTAAAATGGGCACGAGATCTCGTATCTGTCGAAAAGGTTGGGCGGTGTGGGTTACATAAGAGGTTCATGCTGTTACCAAGCTATGTCTTAGCTTATTATAGTTAAATCTATGGTAGGCATCATATTATGCCTATGTGTGCTGTGTAATTATACTAAAGTATAAAACGTCCTCAGATATAAAAGGTTACCATGCGGCGCTATCTTTCAGTTACAATAGCCGTTAATGCTAGAGAGCATTGTACTGTAATCAAAGAGAGCTAGACTATTCGGAATAGAATCAAATTACTTAAGACATAAGCCAGGAGTGGTATAACCTGAACACGAAGTTAAGGCGTGCCATCACAGTGTCTGATGGCACTAACTGTAAATGTTAACCGTCTTACGATAAGTGACACCGTGCAGACTGCCACAACTGTCATGATGTTTCGCAGATTCCTGCTGCAAACATAATCAGCCTTGAAATGTCTGTACATTTTTACCAGAAGAGACGGTGTCACATCCCGTGAGACGTGTATATTCCCTGTACTGGACCTATGCGTTCCACAAGAAGTGCTGAGTTATTTACTGGTCAAGCGAATCTCGATGTCTTATTAAGGTCACTGCTCGGTGAAGTAAAGTACACAACTTATGTACGCCTAATATCTTATGCGATTTTTGTTTATGAGGGTTGGTGATAGAGTATTCAAGACAGAACTCAAATTGTAGAGGTCGTGGGCTCTAAATACAGTACTGTAACAATAGATTGAAGTTCTGTCATGGCTGTCAATTTCAAGCACTGTTCATAATATCTAAATTGACAGGTGTACTTAAAAACACCTTGGTCTTGCCCGTTGTAAAGTATAAGACAATATTTTAATTTTCGTTAAATTATGAGGTCAACGAGTATTACAGATTAATAAAACAGGACGAAGTGCTTATGTCACCGAGTGACTGGGCACACAAGACAACTCATCTCTTTAGGTTTATTTATTCGCACACACACACACGCAAAACAACTGACACTGTGCAGATTATTCATCACTCAACATGTGCTCTTAAGACATTGTTCTTTGATGTAGACGTGGAATTACGAGTTCATTCTTTGACTAAATCATGCATAACTTTAGTGGAAAGAACTGAAGAGGTTCACTGACATTACTGTGCAGAGTTGATGAGTGTAGGTGGTGACATATTTATGATCAATGTTTGTCGGTCCATCTCGTTCACCACTCAGGTTTTACAGGATAATGGAGATTAACAGTCAACATGGTATTATGTTATCGGCGAGCCACGTCCGACCGCAACTTATCCAGATTTCTTCAGTACGGATGGTCCGCGTGCAGCCTTTTCATTTTTAAATAAATACATTTCCAAGTGTGGTCACATGACGTAATGCGGTTTTTTGCATATGGTCCAACAACTCAGAAAATTTATTTATATTTATTTTACGTACTATCTTACTTATTTCTGTCATACTATAATTGCTGTGTTTATCACAGAACAGAAAACGTCAACGTTACCGGAGAAGAAGTCTCAGTATGTTGGGTGGCTCTTTCAGAAAGAGCATAAATCCAGCCTCTACGATTTCCGAGGGAAAAAACGAAGGACACCAGCAAGTAGTCCATCGATACACGAGTAGTATAAGAAGTTCATGAAGAATGTGTCTTTCGGTAGACAAGATCCATTCCAGCACAAGTGCAGAGGATGTGGGACGGATCCGAGCATCGACTGTGCGCAGCGCTCAGAAATGTCTTCGCATGAGCAGTGGTCAACTGAAATCACGACACTCAACACACATGCGCGCAAGATTAAAACTCCATTGGCACTCAGACCCAGCGATCATGAAATGAGTCAAGCTTACACCTCAGACATACTGGGAAGACCACATAAACACAAATGGATTCCTACAACGTAAGGTATTTTCTGAGGAGGCTACATTTTATGTCTCAGGGAGAGTCAACGGTCGCAACGTTAAGAAGAGAGGTTATGAAAGTCTTCATGCTTTGTTCGTGCATCCGGATCCTGTCTGCCGAAGGATACTTCCAGCCTCCATGCGTGTCTTTTGTCACTCAAGTATCAACGGTCTACCTGGTAATGTCCTTTGGTATTCCGCTCAAAAATTACGGTAGTCGAATCTATTATCAGTGAACCACACCGCACACTGAGCCTTCCTTGGGGTGTCGACATTTTTAGTTTCCTACGCAAAAAATAAAAACAATAAACATAAATAAGATATGTAAATAAGCAACAAATCAACTTTATGGGGTTTTAACAATATGCAAAAAAATTGCGTAACTCTATGTGACCCCATTCGGAATTTGGACTTATTCAGATTTCCAAAAGTTTCACGTCTATCTTTTTGCGTTACCACATCTAAGTACTCTAATTAAATGACAACATAACACATTTGATAGCATTTTTTAAATTACACATTTAGTTAGTTTGACTGTTTGCTTTTGTAACAAAAAATAAAAACAAAGCTTCTTGGTCCGGTAATGTTACGGCAGTAAATCACCCAGCTCATCAGCCATTTTAATATTTCCCTTAATGTCCGCAACACACTGAACGTTATAACAACCTTCTCCATTTACCTTTAACAGACACCATCAACAATGTAACAAACAAAAGGGATATTCAGCTTGAGTATTAAGGTCAATCCTGAAGGAAGATTGTAGAGCAGAAAGTAATTACTGCAGTTTTCTCTCTAAACACCGCAGTTTCTGATATATTCATCGAAACCTACAGGTTTCATGAATCTTTCTTTATTTTTTCGAATTTTGAATCTAACATGAAAAAACTATACGCCCATTAGAAGAAAATGTGTGAACAGGTTCCACAGAAAGCTGATATGCTACTCTTAAATTATATTACTTGATTCATTGATGCAATGAATTAGACACAAGATGGACTTAAGAATAAGATCGCTACAGTAAAACAACTTCGATAAAAGCAACCCAAAAATGAAGAAATAAGAAAGAAGTGTTCATTCCGATAATGTCTTGCTAAAAACCACAAATGTCAATGTAATGGTCTCGCCGTAACATGACATGAAGGCATAGCAGGAATGTGAGGTATAGCTCAAATCACTGTTACCCTCGGCACTAGATAGGAATCACTGATTAACGCCACGCCCTGGCCGCTTTAACCCTGAGAAAGGTCCCAGGTACCCACTGTACAGAAGGCTGGGTGGGACCCAAGACCGGCCGTGACGGTTGTGGAGAACAAGAAAATCTCTTGTGCTCACTGGAGTTCTGACTCCGTAACGTCCAGCCTTTAGTGAGTCGTTATACTGCCTACGCCATTCCGGCCCCCGTCTAATTGCTATACCGTACAAAACCACAGAGGGTTCGTCCGAAACAAACATACCTCTTTCCTCCTTTGAACATGCAGAGACCTCTCTGAGGATATGAAAACGTCTCAGCTGGTATTGTATGACAACTAGCTAAAGCGCTAACTTTCAGTAGGTTCTGTCTGTATGCCAGCACAATTTGGGATGAAGTAAGTAAAACTCTAAAGCTGGCTAGCAACAAGTATAAACCAGTGAGGATTAAATACTCATTTCTTAACATACACTGTTGTTTTAATATGACTGTCCTTTCTGTTCACAACAAACACTGGCTGAGGCAAGTACGACTCTATTGTAGTTTTAACAAACTGCTTATTAGCGGTTAAAAGTCTAACAGATCCTTCGTTGTGCATTAAAACAGACTCCAATATGCCACATAATATGTGGACAAGAAGTGATTAAAACCTGTACGAACTTTTCCTAATTGTCTTTAAATTAAAGTTGTTGCTTTCATTGACCTAACTTCTGCAGCTTTCGTTTTGAACAATCAGAATTTTAGTGCACCTCGCCGCTGCAGTATTATAATTGTTAACACAATGATGAGTCATAACCGATTATCACTGAAAAACGTAGTTACCATAGAATACATCCCTCCACTTACCTTCTTCCACCAATTTAGAGCCGCGTACAGAATCTCAGTATTGTACATAAATCTGTCATCGCAACCAGAAGGTACCTGGCTTATATCTCAATCATATTAGTCGCGGTAAAGTAAAGTAAAGTAAAGTGATCCCTTTACAGGTCCGGTGTGGCCCAGAGGGTGGGTAGAGTTATAGCTCTACTCTTCCATGACCGCGGCACTAGAAGGGGTGAGTGGTCAGCAGTACGCCCCGGCCGCACCTTACCCCCGGGAAAGACCCGGTACCCATTTTACAGGAGGCTGGGTGGGAAATGGGCCGGTCTGGAAGGGCGGAAAATCTCGTCCCCACCGGGATTCGATCCCGGACCGTCCAGCCCGTAGTCAGTTGCTATACCGACTGAGCTACCCGGCCCACATTACTGGCGGTAGTTTTGCTTAATCTTAAGGCAGGCACCTGGATTTTGGTTTGAAATAATACATTTCCACCTCCTACCAAATTCCTACATAGTATTACACATATTTATATCATTCACGTTACACAAATTCTATTTTTAACCCGCCTTTAAAAACCTGTCACTGCATAAGCTTACGCCAGACCCAGGATCAGGAACGTTAATGGTAGTACATGCTGACACGTGCTGTGGCTATAACCTACGCGTTGAAGGGCAATACTGTGTATGTTAAGCCCTACATGTAATTCATGTCCTGCAGGATATGTTGGTGGTTTATAAGGTACGAATGCCGCGTTGAACTTCCGTGAATAGCTCGTTCTACGTTACACATAGAGGGAGAACGGTAATAAAACGGAAAAAAGAAATATATAAAAGGACACGTAAAATCCGATCAGCAAAAATAGAGGAATAAACAGAATGAAAAAGAAGACCCCTTTGACTTCATCAAAACTTGGGTGAAAGGGAAACGTAACGGGACAGTGTAATGGTTTGTGTGTGCTACACAGTGTAATGGTTTGTGTGTGCTACACAGTGTAATGGTTTGTGTGTGCTATACAGTGTAATGGTTTGTGTGTGCTACACAGTGTAATGGTTTGTGT